>Ga0079997_113613_pt1 | contig 235755 bp, 203 predicted proteins | sample PerSpoCPS_CMetaG_FD_69200 | JGI IMG/M metagenome (GOLD analysis project Ga0079997, IMG submission 69200) | Archaeal communities from Yellowstone National Park, Wyoming, USA - Perpetual Spouter C (PS_C) MetaG (SPADES assembly) (version 2) | ecosystem: Environmental > Aquatic > Thermal springs >... | reverse complement strand
TCGTGGTGCCCGCAATGGCGGTAGACCCGGTCAAGCCCACCGACGGGCGTCCGATTGCGGTGGTGGAGTGGGAGGTGCCGTATGAGGAGATCCGTCCCGGGCGCCCCATCAAGCTGCAGGTGCCACCGATCCAGGAGGACACGGTGCTGTACGTGCTGCGGGTGCGGGTGCCGGAGAAGCTCTCGCTGCAGCAACTGGAGCAGCTTCGGAAGAACTGGGCGCATGAGGTGCGCAAGGAGATCAGCGCCGAGCGCACGCACCAGGATACCTTCGTGGTGCTGAAGACCTACTATGGCCGGTACACGGGCGGATTTTTCCTCTACCGCGTGGGGCAGGATACCTTCGTGGTGCCGAAGGTCTGTGTGGGAAGATCCAGCCTCTACGGCTTCAGTACTCCGCAAGACACGGCAGGTGCTGTAGTTTTCGGCTACATCTATAATGGATACTTCCTCTTTCGCATCGGACAGGATACCTTTGGCATACAATCAAAGTTTACGGGAGTTTATATGGGTACCCCGCAGGACACTGCAGGTATACAATTCGTAGGGAAAAAAGTCGTTGGTTACTACCTCTACCACTTGGAGCAGGATACCTTTAAAACCGTTTATGGCAGGTACGCGGGTAGATTCTACGACATCTACGGCACCCCGCAGGACACGGCGGGCGCCGGGGTGCTCAAGCCCTACTATGGCAGGTACACGGGCGGATACTTCCTCTACGGCATGGGGCAGGATACCTTCGGGGTGCAGGACTGGCCGCCCCGGCGCGAGGGTGGATACTACCTCTTCGGCACCCCGCAGGATACAGCGGGTGCCGGAGTGGACAGGACCCGGTACACGGGCGGATACTTCCTCTACGGCATGGGGCAGGATACCTTCGGGGTGCAGGACTGGCCGCCCCGGCGCGAGGGTGGATACTACCTCTTCGGCACCCCGCAGGACACGGCGGGCGCCGGGGTGCTCAAGCCCTACTATGGCAGTTACACGGGCGGATACTTCCTCTACGGCATGGGGCAGGACACAGTACCGCCGATCACATCACCGCCGACCACGTCTGCCCTTGTGCCACCGACATATACTGTTTGGATAAAGCAGCCGATTGGGTATCCCGTCGAAGGCGGGATTGTCTTGGGTGAATTTACCCCGACCTATGTTGGGCTACCCGGACCCTTTCCAGAGTCCATCAGTGTAAACGTTCGGCGGGGTACTCAGGGCGAAATCGTCGTTACATTTACACAGCTACGCTGAGCACCTCACTTGAGCGAGGCATTAACCCCGGGCGAGGGGGGCAGCACCCTCGCCCGTTTCTTTTTGCAAGAAGCCCCAGCCGACCGTGTCGCACCGAAGGCGAGCCGACCGTTGCTTCCTTCCGGACCTGGCGGGGTTGAGCTCCCTCCGGTCGCACGGGGCTGGGGCGGTGCGAAATTACTACAGCGCCGACACCTGCGCAAGGCGCCACAGCAGCCGCGCCGCCAGGAGCGCCACACGCGTGAGCTTGTCGTAATCGAGCCGCTCGGCATGGTCGCTGGGACGGTGGTAGTCCTCGTGCAGCCCGGTGAAGAAGAACACCACCGGAATCCCCCGGCGGGCAAAGCTGGCATGGTCGCTTGCCAGGAAGAGTTCGGACTGCCCGAGTTCGCCCAGCAGGAATGGGCGGCGCAGGCGGCGGTTCTCCTCCTGCAGAAGCTGCGCAAGGTGCTCACCGCGCCAGCCCAGCAGGAGCGAATCCGGATGGTTGCGCCCGATCATGTCCAAATTCAGCATGGCGCGGCAGCCGGAAAGGGGCAGCGGAGGTGCTTCCACGAACGCCTGCGAACCGAGCAAGCCCTTCTCCTCCCCACTGAAGGCGACAAAGAGAATGGAGCGCAGCGGCTTGACCCGCCCCAGTGCAAGCGCCCGCGCGATGAGCAGCATCCCAGCGGTGCCGGAGGCGTTGTCGTCAGCGCCATTGTAGATGGAATCCTGCTCCCCCGGACTGCTGTAGGTGCCCACGTGGTCGTAGTGTGCCCCCAGCAGGATGTATTCCTCCCGAGCGCGCTGCCCGGGGAGCCATCCTACCACGTTGGGCACGCGCACGCGCTCGCGCTCCACGAGCGCAACGCTCAGGTCCACCCGCACCTCGGGCAGCAGGGCTGGGGTCGGTGCCGTATCCTGCGCGCGGAGCCACTCTCGGAAGGCATCCAGGCTGCCGAAGAGGGCTTCCACGGCGGCGCGCCCGATGGCGTAGGCGGGCAATCCAGCGGTATCGGCACGGCGGGGCTGCAGCGGGAGCGACCCCACGGGCAGGCGCGAGAGCGCCGGCCAGGGATAGCCCAGCACCCGTGTCTGCCGCTCCAGCCGCTCCGGCGATTGCACAAATAGCACCCCTACCGCCCCGAGGCGGCGCAACTGCTTGATGCGCTGCCCAAGGCTGCTGCGGGAGACACCCCCTGTATCCCCCACGAGCAGCGCAACCGCTCCGCGCAGCCGCTCATCGGCGCGCGGTTCCGCTGCAAGGCTGCCGACGAAGACCACCGGGGCATCCACAACCTGCCCTGAACGGGTCTGCCCCAGCGGCGTTGCATCGCGCGGAAGCTGGGCTTCCCATTGCTGTGTGCCGCGCCGGATGCGCACCCAGAGGCTCTCCGGGCGCACATCCACCCGCACGAGCTCGTACCAGTGCAGGTAGCTCTCCCCCAGCGGCTGAATCCCCCAGCGCTGGAAGGCGTGGGCGATGTACTCGGCTGCCCGCAGAAGCCCCGGGCTGGGCGTACTGCGTCCTTGGAGCTCATCGGAGGCAAGGAACTCCACGAAGCGGCGCGCGCTATCGGGCTGGAGAATCTCCCGCTCTACCGAGCGCGGCAGCTCCACGCCGGAGGCACAGCCGTAGAGGGCAACCCCGGCAAGTCCGATGCAGAGCATCCTCCACCGCATCCCTTCACCCTCAGCAGTGGAACAACTCCGTGCGACCGCAATGCTCCTCACTCCACCCACAGCCCCACCTGCTCAGTGCCAACGAGTTCGCATAGCCTGCGGTAGCCCTCCAGCGAGAGCTCCACGCCCAGGTGCGGCAGCACGTAGGCGCGCACCGGCTGTTCGGCACGCCCGGGCTCGTAGAGGTACAGCAGCACAGGGCACCCCGAAGCAGCCGAACGGAACTGCGCATGGAGCCGTTCGAGCGTATCGAGCGTCTGCTCGGACACGGGCAGCAGCACTCGGTAGCCGCGCGCCAGACGGCGCAATCCGCGTTCGAGCGATTCCATCCCATTGACCACCAAGCGCGCAAGCTCCTGTTGGCGCGGCTCCAGGCGTCCCCAGGCAAGCACCAACTCGCCCTCGCGCAGGAGCGGTTCGGCTTGGGCGTAGACGTCATGCCAGAGAATGAGCTCCAACTGCCCGCTGTGGTCCTCCAGCCGGGCAAAGGCGATTGGGCGGTTCCGTCGGTCGCGCCGGCGCTCCACCGCGGCGATGGTTCCGGCAACGCGCACCTCCCCATTGGGCTGTTCGGGCAGCTCGGCAATGGGGATAACGAGCGTGCGCAGCAACTCCGCATAGGGCTTGAGCGGATGTGCGCTCAGGTAGATGCCCAGCACCTCGCGTTCGCGCCGGAGCTGCTCCAGCGGGCTCCACGGTGGCACCGCAGGCAGTGCCGGTTCGGAAATCGGCGCAGCGCTGCCGAAGAGGCTCTCCATCTCCGCACCGCGCGTGTGGAGGGCACGGGCGTACTCGAGCACCTGCTCAATCCCCGCCATCAACTGCGCCCGCTGCCCTGGGTGCAGCCCATCGAACGCCCCAGCAGCAATGAGCGCCTCGATTGCGCGACGGTTCACCGTGCGCAGGTCCACGCGGGCAACGAAATCGAAGATGGAGCGGAAGGGACCCCGCTGCCGTGCCCGGAGGATCTCCTCCACTGCCGCTGCACCGACGTTTTTGATGCCCGCCAGCCCGAAGACGATCGTGTGCGGATCGAGCGCCCGGAAGAGCACCTCCGAGCGGTTCACATCCGGCGGGAGCACGGTGATGCCCATGCGCAGGGCTTCGGCGAGGAACTCGGCGAGCTTCTCCTGGTTGGCAATCTCGGCGCTCATGTTCGCCGCCAGGAACTCCGCCGGATAGTGCGCCTTCAGGTACGCCGTCTGGTACGCCAGGTAGGCATACGCCAAGGCGTGCGACTTGTTGAAGCCGTAGGAGGCGAAGCGTTCGATGAGGGCGAAGATCTCCTCGGCAAGCTCGCGCGGGATGCCGTTGCGCACCGCTCCGGCGATGAACTCATCGCGCTGCTGCTGCATGAGGCGCTGGTCCTTCTTGCCCATTGCCCGGCGCATCAGATCGGCTTGCGCCAGCGAAAAGCCGGCGATCGCCTGCGCCAACTGCATCACCTGCTCCTGGTAGATGATGATGCCGTAGGTGTTGCGCAGGATGGGCTCCATGCTCGGGTGCAGATACTCGATGGGGCGCCGACCGTGCTTGCGGGCGATGAATTCGGGGATGTACTCCATCGGACCGGGGCGATTGAGCGCGTTGAGCGCCGTGAGGTCCTCCAGCGAATTCGGGCGCAGCTCGCGCAGCGCCTCGCGCATGGTATCGGCCTCAAACTGGAAGATGCCCAGGGTCTGCCCGCTGGAGAGTAGCTCGTACGTTGGGGCATCCTCCAGGCTGACCGAGTCGATGTCCACCGTCTCCCCGCGCGTCTGGCGCACCATCTCCACCGTGCGCTCGATGATGGAGAGCGTGCGCAGCCCCAGGAAGTCCATCTTGAGCAAGCCCGCATCCTCCAGCTCGCGCATGGAGTATTGCGTGACGATTTCGCCGCTGGGGGCGCGGCACAGCGGCACGTAGTCGCTCACATCGCCAGGGGCGATCACCACGCCGGCGGCATGGACCGAGATATTGCGGCAGAAGCCCTCCAGCACCAGCGAGAACTCCACCAACTGGCGCAGCTTCGGGTCGGTGCTCTCGCGCAGCCACTGCAGGTCGGGAAGCTGCAGCGCCTCCTCCAGGGGCGTGACCTTGCCCAGCACAACTGGGATGCGCTCCGTGATGGCGTTGAGCGTGGACATTGGGATGCCCAGCACACGCCCCACATCCTTGATGACGGCACGGCTGGAGAGCGTCCCAAAGGTGATGATCTGCGCTACGGAGCTCTCCCCGTAGCGCCGGCGCACGTAGTCGATGACCAGGTCGCGCTTGTCGTCGCTGAAGTCCACGTCAATATCGGGCATGGAGACCCGCTCTGGGTTCAGGAAGCGCTCAAAGAGCAGATCGTAGCGCAGCGGGTCCAAGCTGGTGATGCCCAGGGCGTAGGCAACCAGGCTACCGACGGCGGAGCCGCGCCCGGGACCGACGCGCACGCCCATGCGGCGCGCAGCCGCGATGAAGTCCTGCACAATCAGGAAGTAGCCGGCAAAGCCCATGCGCGTGATGACCTCCAGCTCGTACTCCGCCCGGCGGCGGACCTCCTCCGGGATGGGGACGCCGTAGCGCTCGGCGAGCCCGCGTTCGACAAGCTGCCGGAGGTACTCCTCCAGGGTCCGCGCTCCGGAATCCTCCGGAATGGGGAACTGCGGCAGGTGCAGCTGCGGGCGTAGCTCCAGGGTGCACCTTTCGGCGATCTCCAGCGTGCGCTCGACCGCATCGGGGTAGTCCGGAAAGAGCTCCAGCATCTGGGCGCCGGTCTTGAAGTACATCTCCGGCTGCCCGTAGCGCAGCTTGGTGATGTCGATGGGCTGCCCCTTGCCGGAGCCCACATCGCGGATATGGAGCAGGACGTTGTGCGGCAGGGCATGCTCCTTGCGGATGTAATGGCAATCGTTGGTCACCACCATCGGGATGCGCAGCTCGCGGGCAATGCGCGGCACGAAGGTGCGCACGGCTTCATCCGCAGGCAGGTTGTGCCACTGCAGCTCCAGGTAGAAGTCCTCGCCGAACAGCTCCCGATACTGCGCCGCCGTGCGGTAGGCGCGCTCGTAGTCGCCCTCGAGCAGGTGCGCATTGACCACGCCCACCAGGCAGCCCGACAGCGCAATCAAGCCCTCGTGGTAGCGCTCCAGCAGCTCCCAGTCAATACGCGGGCGGTAGTAGTAGCCCTCCAGGTGCGCCAGCGTGGTGAGCTTCATCAGGTTGCGGTAGCCCTGCTCGTTTTTTGCCAGCAGCACCAGGTGGTAGTAGTTGCGCGACTTGGGCGCGGGGCGGTCGAAGCGGCTCCCCACCGCCATGTAGACTTCGCAGCCAATGATGGGCTTGATGCCGGCGGCTTTGGCTTCCTTGTAGAACTCCAGGCAGCCGAACATGACGCCGTGGTCGGTGAGCGCAACGGCGCCTTGGTCGGCTTCCACGGCTGCCTGCACCAATTGGCGCGGCGTGCACGCCCCGTCCAGAATCGAGTAGTGCGTGTGGTTGTGCAGATGCACAAACGGAACGCTCCGAGCCATTGCTCCTATGGTGCTCTACTGCAACAACCCCCGCAGTGCGGGGTCGGATTCCAGCCGGGCGCATTCGGCGCGGAGCCGCGCGCTCCACGGCGAGCGCTGGTCGCGCAGGACGCTATAGGCAACGCGGCGCAGCGGCGCAGGCTGCTGCTGCAGCAGACGTGCAAACGTCCGTGGGGATGCTGCCGTATCCACGCCCGCCACCAGCCAGCCCAGGCTCTGCCGCGCGCGGAGCTCCAGCGGGAGTCTCCACAGCTCCTGCACCAGGGTCGCCGGCAAGCGTCCGTGCCGCAGCGCACCCTGCACGGCTCCGTAGCGGACCAACTGGGAGGGATCCGCCAGCGCCTGCTGCCACACCTCCAATTGACGAGGTTGGAGCTGCAGCAGGGCAAACGCCGCCCGTGCCCGCACCAGGGGATGCTCATCCCGCAGCAGTGGGCGCAGCGCAGAGATTGCCCCTGGATCGCCGAGCTCGCCCAACTGCTGCGCCGCCAGCGCCCGAATGCGCCAGACCGGGTCGCGCAGCAGCCGCTCCAGCTCCGCCCGCGCTGCCCGCAGGCGTACTCGCCCCACAACAGTTGCCACAAGCGCCAGCGTGCGCGGGTTGCCCGACCGCAGCGAATCCAGCAGCAACCGGGCAACCGCCGCGCTATCGCGCGCGTATATCCGCGGCAGGATGCTCTCCAGCGCCAGCCGCTCCCGCGCAGATTCCGTCGAGAGCTTCGATGCCAGAAACGGCAATGCCTGAGCGCCGAAGGAGATGATGCGCTCCCGTGCCGGCTCCACAATGTACTGGAACTTCTGCGGCGCTGCCGAGGCTTGGACGAAGAGGCTATCCAGGCTTCCGGCAAGCGGCATCCGCAGCGAATCTGGCACATCGATGCCCGGACGCGGCGGAGGTGGCAGCGGCTCCAGCAGCTCCGCATCCAGCAGCACTCCGTACGTGGACTGCAGCCGCACCCGCCCGTTGCGCGTGGTGTCCCCGTACCAATCCCGCCCCTGGGCATCGGCAAAGATGCCAATCATGCCGTAGCTGCGGCGAAGGTCCGAATAGCCCATCGTGTTGGGCTGCCGTGCGCTGTAGGCATCGTCTCCGTGCAGGTCCAGCAGAAGCGAGATCGCGTTCGCATTGCCGGCGCCCTGGGAGAGGCTCTCGGCGCTGTAGGCATCCTCGCCGGCTTCATCCAGAAGGATGCCGGCGGCGATATCGTGCCCGCAGCCCTGGGAGACGCCGTAGGAGCGGTAGAGGTCGTCCCCGGCGCGGTCCCAGAGCACCCCGAAGGCAAGGTGCACCCCGCTCCCCTGCGCGTACTGATGCGCGATGTAGCGGTCATCTCCGGCACAATCCAGCAGCGCCCCCACGCCGTACCAGTACGCTGTCCCCTGCCCGTAGATGTCGCTGACGTAGAGGTCGTTGCCGGCGCTGTCGAGCAGGATCCCCACTCCGCCGGAGGCGAGCGGACGGTAGCCCAACGCCGCTCCTTGCGTGAAGGTCAGGAAGTGCTGGTCATAGCGCAGGACGTCCACGTATGGACTGTGTGCCAGGTAGAGGTCGTTGCCCTCCATATCCACAAGCGCGCCGTAGCCGCGCACAAAGCCGAAGCCCTGTGCATGCGCTGCGCAGCGGTAGAGATCGTTGCCCGCAAGGTCCAAGAGCATGCCGATTCCGAAGGCACCGGCGCCCTGAGCATGGACTCCACCGAGGTACTGGTCCGTGCCGGCGCGGTCCAGCAGCACCCCCACACCGGCAACCGCCGAACCGAGCGAGAAGTCTCCGGCGGCGTAGACATCGTTCCCCACCCAGTCTATAAGGATGCCGCAGCCCCAGAAGCCCGCTCCCAAGCTGTAGGAGCCGGCATGGTAGAGGTCATTGCCCGCAAGGTCCACGATCACGCGGACGGGCTGGGCAAGCGCCTCCTCCTTGCTCAGCGCCGGTAGGAGGTAGCGGTCATCCCCGCCCACGTCCACGATGAGCAGGAACTCCCCCGTGTAGGTGTCGTTGCCCGGACCGCCGAATGCGACGCGTCCGAAGGGGGTCTCCAGAATCGTCGTGTGGATGCTATCCCGGTAGCGCTCCAAGGGCGGGCTGTTGCGTTCAACGGCTGCCCAGATTGCCCGCCACAGCCCCAGCATTGGCGCAAGCCAGCGCTCCCACTCCACCGATGCAGCAGCGGTGAAGAACTGGCGCGCCCGCTCCAGCGCCCAGAGCTCCTGCGCCTTGAGCTCGAAGAGGCTTGCGGTGGCGCTCTCCTCGGAGAGCATCAGGAGCGAATCGGCAAGCTCGGCAAGCAACGGCAGTTGCGGAATTCGGGAGCGCAGCGCGAGAAGCTCCCGCTGTGCCTCGATACAGGGCACCAGGTACTGCCGCAGCACTGTGGCGCCAATTAGTCCAAGGCGCCCCTCCAGGTTGAAGCGCAGGAGGCTGTCCAGCTCGCGGGCACTCAAGCGCTGCTCGTAGGTCGGAAGCATAGGTGCGGTGCCGGTGAGCAGCTCCACCCATTGCCGTGCGCTCTGCTCCAGGGTCGAAGGGCGCAGAGCCAGCAGGAGCTGGCGCTGCTCCTCCAGCCAAGGCAGGAGCTGGAGCGGCTGCTCAAAGAAGGCACACACCTGCGGCAGCCGATAGGCATCGGGTTCGACCGCATCGCAGGGGAGCCACAAGTCCGTGCGCGACATCCCCAGCAGCGTCAACGCCGAATCCAGGACACGCACAACCTCCGGCGGTATCCCGCGCGGCGCCGATGGCATCAGCGCACCCGTTGCACTGCACCAGAGAAGTATCCCCACAAGCGCTGTGCGTCGCATCTCACGCCAGTACCGTTGTTGCCTCTGCACTCTGCTGCCGGAACTGTGGCAGCGGCTCTCGCAGCAGGATGCACTGGAGGTCCTCCCCACTGCGCAACACCGCCTGCAGATGCCACCGCGGTGCATCCTGGATGGAGGGCACCTGGAGCTGCTCGAACGGATGTCGCCCCTTCCCCAGCACGATCGGGGCGCAGAAGAGGTGGAGCTCGTCCAGGAGCTGCTGCTGCAGGAACGCCGACATCACCCCCGCCCCACCCTCGACGAGCACCGAGGCGATCTGGAAGCGCTGCGAGAGCTCCCGCAGCAGGCTTGGCAGATGCAGCCGTCCGTCGCTATCGGTGGGAAGCTCCAGGAGCTGCACACCGGCTTCGCGGAGTGTTTCGGCTTTGCGCTGGCGCGCTGCCTGGGCAGAGCAGCACACGATGGTGCGGTCGCGGTACTCGTCGGTGAAGACAAAGCTCATCATCGGCAGTTGCAGGTGCGTGTCCAGCACTACGCGCCAGGGCTGGCGTCCGGGGACCTTGCGCACCGTCAGGCGCGGGTTATCTCGGAAGACCGTCCCCTTTCCCACCAGCACGGCGTCCAGCTCCGCGCGGAGGGCGTGGACACGGCGCCGGCTCTCCTCGCTGCTGATCCAGCGCGATTCCCCATCGGGCAGGGCGATGCAGCCATCGAGCGATTGCGCGAGCTTGCCCACCACGTACGGCATCCCTGTGCGCACGTGCTTGGCAAAGAAGCGATTCAGCCAAAAGCAGTCCGCCTCCAGTACGCCCAGCTCCACCTGGATTCCGGCAGCGCGGAGCTGCTCCACCCCGCGCCCGTTGACCTGCGGGTTGGGGTCGAGCATCCCAATGACCACGCGGGCAATGCCGCGTTCGATGATGCGCGGTGTGCACGGTGGGGTCTTGCCCTGATGCACACACGGCTCCAGGGTCACCACCAGCGTTGCCCCGCGCACGTCCTCGGTTGCCCGCTCCAGCGCCATCACCTCCGCGTGAGGTCCGCCGTATTCGGCGTGCCAGCCCTCGGCGATGATGCGCCCGTCCTTGAGGATGACACAGCCGACGCGCGGATTTGGGCTGACACGCCCGGTGCCGCGCAGCGCCAGGCGCAGCGCATGGCGCATTGCCGCTTCGTCACTGAGTCCGCTTCCCATGCCACTCCAACGGAAGGCACACAACGTACTGCTGCGGTTGTGCTGGCAAGCTCATGCACACGCGGTATCGCCCCGCCGGCAATGCCTCTCCGGTGCGGAGCTGCCCATCCCAGCGGTACTCGTAGAGCTGCTCCTCCCCGGGCTGGCGCGGCTCCACCTCTCCGATGACCTGCAGGAACATCACCCCGGCAGCGGAGCTCCAGACCTGCTTGACGCCATCGAAGAGCTCCACGCGCAGCCGCTCCGAGCTTGGGAAGTACTCCGACGGTGGAGGCGAGCGCCGCCGCACGCGCAGCCGGAAGATGAGCCCGTGCGCGGTGGACTCCACCTCCGGCGCCAGTTCCAGCGTCCCGCTTCGATGGTAACGCTGCACCCAGAGCCTGCCCTGGACGGGCTCTCCCTGAGCACGGAGGAGTGTGTACTCCAGCCCCACGCGCCCTGGAAGGGCATCGGGTGCAAGCCCAAGCCGCTGCTCCGCCAGCAGGACAAGCGACTGCCTCCCCTCGCCCGCCATTCCAGAGACGGTGGGAACGAGCTCGGTCTGCTCCAACAGCTCCCCCGCGGGCGAGAGGAGCCGCACCCGGATGCGCTGGATCGCCTGCAGGCTCCGTAGGTGTGGGTCGGAAGCCTCGCCCGTTACCATTGCGCGCACCCGCAGCGTTGCCGCACTGTCGTCGGTCTCCAGCCTCCACTCCATCGGTGGCAGCTCCACTGTGCCCATTCGGCATCCCAGACCGAGCAGAAGCACCAGCAGCAGGGGCAATCGCATCCTACGGCGCACCGACTGGGGACACCGCTGCCATCACTGCTGATTCAATCTGCTGTGCCCACTGCAGTGCTGCCATTGCGTACGGCAGTGCCGGATCGGGATGCCCCGAACGGATGCACTCCAGGAAGGCGCGGTGCTCCTCCTGCAGGGCATTCACCTGTGGGAACTGGCGCACTCCGCGCACGATGCGGCGCATGTGCCCATCCTCGCTGCCGTATTCGGCAAGGAGCTCCTCGCCGGCACCGGGTGGCTCCTGCTGCAGGCACACCAGCTCCAGGCTCTGCTGGGCAAAATCCAGCGCCACGTAGCGGTTCGGACCGAACAGGCGCATCTTGCGCAGAAATTTTGCCGATACGCGCGATGCCGTCACGTTGGCAACGCAGCCGTTGGCAAACTGCAGTCGGGCGTTGACGATATCGGGCAGCGGTGTCAGCACCGGAACCCCGTGCGCCTGCACCTGCTCAACGGGCGCATCGAGCAGCTCCGCCAGCAGCTCCAGGTCGTGGATCATCACATCCAGCACCACCGAGACATCCGTCGAACGCGGGCGGAAGGGATGCAGCCGGTGGCTCTCCACAAAGCGCACCGGAAAAGACTGCTGGCACAGCCAGCGGAAGGCAGGGTTGAAGCGCTCGCTGTGCCCGACCATCAGCACGGCGCCGGTACGGGCGCTCAACTCCACCACGTCCTGCGCATCGGCAAGGCTGGTGGCAAGCGGCTTCTCCACCAGGCAGTGGCGCCCGGCGTGAAGGCACATGCGGAGCAGCTCCGCGTGCGTATGCGCCGGTGTTGCCAGGGTGACCGCCTGTGCGGCTTCGAGCGCCTGCTCCAACGTTTCAAACGCCGTCACCCCCAATTCTTGGGCAACGGCGCACGCTCGGTCGGGCACGATGTCGTAGACCCCGACCATCTCCGCCGCCTCGCACTGCCGCCACAGCCGAGCGTGGAACGTGCCCATATGCCCGACACCGATGACGGCAACTCGGATGCGCGCACTCATTCCGCCTTCGGGTGAGCTTGCCGATACACGCGCTTGAGATGCTCAACGCTGACGTGCGTATAGCGTTCCGTCGTCGCCAACGAGGCGTGTCCGAGCAACTGCTGCACCGCCGGCAGCTCAGCCCCGCGCTCCAGCAGATGCGTTGCCATGCTGTGGCGCAGTACATGCGCCCCGCGCTGGGTCAGATGCGGCAGCGTGCCAATCTGGCTGCGAACCCACCGGTAGACCACCGACGGCTGCAATTGCCCACCGCGCACGCCCACAAAGAGCCAATCTCCGCGCGGTCGGAACCGTTCGCGCACCTGTAGGTACTGCTCCAGCGCCTCCAGTGCGACCCGACCGATGGGCACCAGGCGCTCCTTTCCCCCTTTGCCGTGCACGCGCAGCAGCTCGCGTTCCCGCAGGAGATCGCGCAGCCGCAGCCGCACCAGCTCGCCCACACGCAGCCCGCAGCCGTAGAGTAGCTCCAGCACCGCTCGGCGGAGCCGCTCCTGTGGGGTCCGCCGCGGAAGCGCATCCAGCATCTGCCCCAGCGTCTGCTGGGGAACCACGCTGACCAGGGGCTTATCCGCCTTGGGTGCCGAGAGCAACCGTGCCGGATTCTCCTGGCACCAGCCCTGCTGCCGCGCCAGGCGGAAGAAGGAGCGCACTGCCGCCACCACCATCTGCATGGACCGGCGATGCAAGCCGCGGTCGTGCAGCCACCCCAGGAACTGGCGTAACTGCCCCAACTGAATCGCCTCCAACGCTGGCTCTCCGTTCCATTCCTGCCGGAAGTACTCCCTGAGGAGCTCCAGCGCGTACGCGTAGCTGCGCAGCGTTGCCGGAGCGTAGCCCCGCCGGCGATACTCCTGTAAGCTCTGGGCAATTGCGTCTTCGAGCTGCATCCCCGTCCTGCACAAGCGAAGGCAAAAATACGCTGCAGTGCCGCTGCAGACGCCCCGCCGGTTCGCACTGGGCAAAGTATTTTTGCCCACACAGCCGAGCACGTCGGAGATGTGCGGGATCGTTGGCTACATCGGACACCGCCGAGCACTCCCGCTGCTGCTCAACGGGTTGCGGCGCCTGGAGTACCGCGGTTACGACTCTGCAGGCATTGCCGTGCCCCACGGAGGTGGGCTCTTCATCGCCAAACGCGCCGGAACGGTTGCCCACCTGGCAGCAATGCTTGAGCACCTGAACTTGCCCGCCACCATGGGAATCGGGCACACCCGCTGGGCAACCCACGGGGAGCCCATAGACCGCAATGCCCACCCGCATACGGACGCCACTGGGCGCATCGCAATCGTGCACAACGGCATCATCGAAAACCACGCCATCCTCAAGGCAAAGCTGCTCGAAGACGGCTACGGCTTCGTCTCCGATACCGATACCGAGGTTCTGGCAGTCTTCATCGGCGCACTCTACCAGCAGTACGGCGACCTGGAGCTTGCCGTGCGGACAGCGCTCTCCGAGGTCGAGGGCACCTTCGGCTTGGTCGTGCTCTCTGCCGACCATCCCGATCTGCTCATCGCTGCGCGGCGGGGCAGCCCAATTGTCATCGGTGTGGGCGATGGGGAGTACATCGTCGCCTCCGACGCCACCGCCATTGTGGAGTACACCCGCTCAGTGTTCTACCTCTCCGACGATGAGATGGCGGTCATCACGCGCGCGGGCTGCCAGACCAAGACGATCGAGGACATCCCCACCTCGGCGCAGCTCCTGGAGCTGGAGTTCGACCTGGAGCGCATCGAGAAGGGCGGCTTCCCGCACTTCATGCTCAAGGAGATCTACGAACAGCCCACGACCTTCCGCGACGCCTGCCGTGGGCGGCTCCTGCTCCAGGAGGGCAACGTCAAACTGGGTGGACTGCGCAGCGTGGAGGAGCAACTGCGCCAAGCACGGCGCCTGATCTTCACCGCCTGCGGAACCTCCTGGCATGCTGCCCTGGTGGGGGAGTACTGGATCGAGCAACTGGCGCGCCTCCCTGTCGAGGTCGAATACGCCTCGGAGTTCCGCTACCGCAATCCGGTGCTCTACCCCGATGACATCGTCATCGCCATCTCGCAGAGCGGCGAAACCGCCGACACCCTGGCAGCGGTTCGCGAAGCCAAGCTGCGCGGGGCAACCGTGCTGGGGATTGTCAACGTGGTCGGCAGCTCCATTGCCCGCGAGACGGACGCTGGGGTCTACATCCACGCGGGACCCGAAATCGGCGTTGCCTCGACGAAAGCCTTCACCTCGCAGCTTGCCGTGCTGATGCTCCTGGCACTGTACCTGGGGCGCATGCGCCATCTCTCGCCCACCGACGCCCGGGAGATTGCCCAAGAGCTTGCCCGCATCCCAGAGAAGCTGCAGTACGTCTTGGACACCACCGCCGAGCTCACGCGCGAGATTGCCCACCTCTATGCCCACGCGCAGAACTTCCTCTACCTCGGGCGCGGTGTGAACTTCCCAATTGCCCTGGAGGGCGCGCTGAAGATGAAGGAGATCTCCTACATCCACGCCGAGGGCTACCCCGCAGCCGAGATGAAGCACGGTCCCATCGCCCTCATCGATGAGAACATGCCCGTGGTGGTCATCGTCCCGCGCGACGAGCTCTACGAGAAGGTGCTCTCGAACATGGAGGAGATCCGCGCACGGCGTGGCAAGATCATTGCCATCGTCACCGAGGGGGATGTTGCTGCCGCGCGCCTGGCAACGCACGTGATTCCGATTCCGGAGACGCTCCCGCTGCTCACGCCGATCCTCAGCGTTGTGCCGCTCCAGCTCCTTGCCTACTACACCGCCGTCGAGCGCGGCTGCAATGTGGACATGCCGCGCAACCTTGCCAAGAGCGTCACCGTAGAGTAAGGCGCAACTGCACGGCGAACGCCCCTCCGAAGGGGCTGGGGAGCGGAGCACAGGAGAGCTGCTCGCCGACATCGAACCCGGCAAGGTGGGCGCTGACGTAGGCATCCACCGCTGCCAGCAGATAGGCAAGCACCCAGCCGGCAAGGGCAAGGTCCCGCCGCTGGGCATAGGCATCGCGGAGCGCACGGAGCCGGAAGAGCTCTATCGCATCGGCGTTGCCAGCGCTGGCATCGGCAATCTGGCGTTGAAGCTCAGCATAGCGCCGCTGATTCACCACCGTCAGCACGGCACAGAGTGCATTCCCCGCCAGGAAGACGGGCGCCTTCCAGTACGCCTGTGCGTACCACTGCCCCCAGCCCGGCAGCACCAGCGAGCGCAGCAGCGCCCCTGTCGGCGAGGGCAGCACCGCTTGCAGGGAGTCCACCCGCACGGAATCCCTCGGTGCCGCCGCCCAGAGCGCAGAAGCAGCACCGAGCGCAAACACTCCCACGATGGCACCTGTGGTGCAGCGCGGCATCCTCTTAGCGCTCCTGTACCGCGCCTGACGACGTACGCAGCGCCCTCCTCGTCCACACCCTTGGGAGTGGCTCAGTTCACCACCGCAGGAGCATGCCCCACAGCCGCTTCCCATCGCGCAGCAGAAGCTCCACAGCGTACGCCCCCGCCGCCAGCTCAGCCACAGGGAGGTGTAGTGGTGACGTCCACCTCCCACCTGTGTGCAGCAGGCGCACTCGCCCGTAGACATCGTATAGCCGTAGCTGTATTGCTGGTGCTCCCTCCCAGGTGAGCTCCACTGCCTCCGACGCAGGATTCGGCAGGATGCGCAGCCGATTCTCCTGAGGCTCTGAGTGCTCGACCACTCGGGAAGGCAGCCCAAGCCCAATCCAGAAGTATGTTGGGCTCATCAACCTCCGCTGCTGTGCGCGGAGTTGAATTCGGAACAGCCGTCCCCGTAGCTCGTTCGGCACCTGCCACAGGTAGCTTCCCGACTCTGCGGGGACATTTTGGGCAATTGTAATGAACCGACTTCGCTCCCCGTCCCAGAGCCATAGCTCCACACCTGTCTTTTCAGGCAGCTCTGCTGCATTCCAGCGGATAAGCACCGCGGCACCATTGGCAATTCTCTCTCCTCCGCAAGGGGCAAGCATCCCGTCGGCACACTGCGCATATACCTCAAGGAGAGCAAGCACCAGAACGGCAGCGCTCAGCACCGTTCCTCTCATTGGTATCCCTCGCTCTGCTGTTGGACAATGCCAGCTTGCTACTTGAGCAGCACCTCCAGCTCCAGACGTGCCGCTGGAGGCCAGTTCGGCGGCAGCGGCAACGCAGGAATCGGGATTCGGTGCCAATCGTAGAAGTACGAGAGCTGATTCCGCTGGTTGTTCCTCCACCCATACCATCGCCGACCCTCCTCGGGGTTCAACGTTGCCAGCCGCCCATGCCACCAGTTCTCCGCCCGGAGGACCTCCTCGCTACTGCAGATGTAGTCATCGTCGCTGAGAAAAAGAGGGGCTCCTACATAACGCACGGCAACGTGAGCAATGAGCTTGCCAACCCCAAGGGATCGCGCTACACTGTCCAACACCATGTTCGCCAAGTTCTCAAGGACGGTTTCCAAAATCCTCATTGTGTTCTCATCGAGCCCGCCCTCATCTTTTTCGAACGCAGCAAATCCAACCGTCACTATCGTCCGTTCCGTCAATGCACCGTGCGCGTACGTCGCAAGGGTTCTGGAAAGAGGGATCTCCCCACCCTCATTGGGCACTTCATAGTACCCATCGTTGCTGGGAAGTCGCATTGCATCACGCAAGGCAGCCCGGAGGGAATCTACTCCGGCTGCGAAGGCTAAAAACAGTACAACCTCCTGGTCTCCGCGCAGCTCGCTCTCGTAACCTCCGCTGACCCGCAACGAGCGGAGCCGTACCTCCAGGGAGGGGAGTTGCGTCCTCCGGAGCACCGTCTCAGGATTCCTGAGCCGTGCCCCGCTCCGGCTCCGCAACTCCTCTGTGAGGCGAATCTCAAATGTCTGCCAGTGCGGGATGAATAGCCCCGTGGAGTCAATCAATGTGACGATGACTCGGTTACCACCTTTGGAGAGCATTGCATTCCCGCCCGGTCCCGTTCGACAGCCGTAGATCGTTGTCATCTCTCCATCTTGCAGCCGAGGAAGCTGGGACACAAACTCTCTGCCTTCGGATCTGACGACTATTCCACCGGCGCCCCAGTCTCTGATGTCGATTCCCTTGCGCAGAGTTGCTGTATCCACAGGGTGGCTGAAGGTCAGGTACACCTGCGTTGTCCTATCGTGCTGCCGCCATGCCCGCGAATGCCCTCCCAATTGAACCATCCCCACATCCGGAACAAGGGAGCTGCGCAGCTCACTTGCTGGGATCTCTTCGACGCTCCCATCCGGGCGTAGGAATCCAACCGAAACCAGCCGGAAATCCGAACGGAACACATGGCGAAGTGTATCGCGGTGGTTGGGCATGAGTTCGGCTGTAGCGCTCCCGTCTGGGTAAACCCACGCATACCCCAGCGGAAGCCAGTACCCCACCTCCAGACCGCTTTCCGAATCCGCCCAGGGACGCACATTGACCGTATCGGCGCAGCGGTAGATGTACCCAACGCGAACCAACGTATCACTCAACTCCTCAATGATATCGACCGGCAAAAGGGGTGACGGCTGAAGCTCTACCCCGATAAGCTTTTGCTCCCACGCATCCCGCACATACGCTCCATCCCTGGCGCTCAGCGCAATCCACAATGTATCCAGCCTGGGACGCAGGTAAACGTCGATGTCCACCTGACATATCACCGGTGGCAGCTCCACTGACTCACTGAACGCACATACTGGAACGGGGAATATCCGTGCTGTGTCAATCTGCCTTACGGTCCATCTGGTAATCTCCCAGCAACCTGGAATCCCCGTGGTGTCGCAGATGAGTTCTACTGCGAATCGCAGATACTGGTCCCATATCGGGAATTGCTCGCACCGTCGATCGCAGTCCGGCAGTGACCACAGGATAATTGCACACGTGTCAAATGGTGGGAGGTTTCTTCCGAAGGGCCAATTGATTGGAGGCTCTTGGACAAACCGTATACACACCTGCCGTGTAGTGCACGGCTGCAGCCGCAGCTCCATGCAGGGCGTGAAGAAGTACAACCTCCCAGGACCGCAATCGGTAACGGGGTGGTAGATCAGCAGCCGGTCAAGCACACGTTCGTATCCTGGTGCCGTTCCAGACCAACGCACTGTGTGGTAGTAGCCACCGGTGGTATCACTCCGATGCACCGAAATGCGCAAGTGCGCCCACGGTAGCTTCCAGACCGTATAGGTGAACATATCGAGCGAGTCGGCATAGCCATCGACGATCACCACATCGTAGTCAATCTCCATCTCCTGGTCCGCCACACACGCCCGGCGCAAGCGGATAGTGTCCTTCTCGGCGCGCTTATACTGCGCAACGAGTTCCCAAAGTGCAAGGTGCGTGCATGTATCCACGCGCAGTACGATTGCCGGAGTGTCTACGGTCAGCACCTCGCTCCCATTGCGGAACACGCGCCAGCGCCAGAAGCAGAAGGTGTCCACAGCCGCTGGTGCTTCCAGGCGCAGTTCCTGTCCCAGTGCACGCCCAAATCGGCTATGCTGCAACAGCCAGGGCAGTAGCCGTGCTGCAACGGCAGCGGAGTCTTGCGCAGTGGTGCTGCCTACACGCACACGGAACAATGCCCGTTCAGGCACCACGAAGGGGAAGTGTTCGCGTGCCTCCGCTTCTCCGGTAATGAGCTCCCAGTTTATCACAAGCCAATATCCACCCGGCTCGACTCCACGGAGAACGATGCAGAGCGCAGTGGAATCAACCTCATACACCATGTACTTACTCGGTTCCACCGCCTCAGCCGTATCGCCACGCAACCGGAAGAGCTGAACGAACTGCTCTACCTCCAGCCCTTGTGGAAGTGCTCGGTTGAATTGCAGGCAGATAGTATCGCTGCACAGTAGCATTGCCGAACGTTCCCACAACGTATTGCGTACGACGCGATGTGGTGGAAGAACCGTTGTAAACCGTATCGGTCCAAGCGATGCCAGCAATGTATCTCGACGCCCGGCGGAATCGCGCACCATCGCGACGGCATTGACCCAGAGCATATAGCTCTGTCCGTAGTCCCATGCTCCCGTATCGGGCAGGAATTGTAGGAGCGTATCACTCTGCAACACCACCGAACCCGGCAGCGCAAGGACTCCCCACAGAGAGCGTAGTGCCGTATCCGCAAGGTACTCCGGCAGCACTACTACGGTCGGCAATACGGAATCCGCCTGCTGCTCATCTGGTAGAGGAGAGCGGGTCCGCAGTGAGCTCGCCAGAATCGGATACCGCGCCGCAACCGTAATCGGTCCCAACAGCGGTACCTCCACCTCCCCATCCTGCGGGAACACCACTTGCAAAAGCGGCTGCTGCGCCCAAAGAGTGGCTCCGAAAACAACACCGCACAGAATCGTCTGCTTGAGCATCGTGACCTCCGGAAAGAGTTTGACCGGAGGCAAACCTAAAAAAAAAGCGAACCGCGCAGCAGGCACCGCTATCCCCTCAGCCCCCTTTGCCTGCACTTTCTGGGTGTCAGCCCCCACAGTGTACGCTCACCCCCACCCAGGCATGTGTACCCGGCACAGGCGGTCTATCAACTCGCTTACGCCAAACACCCGATGGTTGCCGAAGCTGGCTTTGACCTCGTCCCACACGACTGGGCAAAGCGCCAGACGCCCACTTGCGCCTTGAGCCACTCCTTCGGCGAGATGCAACTGAGATGGTTCTCCGGGCAGCTGCAGAGCCGCGCAGAGCCGATGGAGAGGAGCTTTCGCGGAGTCGTGTAAGGCTCTACACTGGGCTGCTGCTGTGCTGGGGACTCCATCGGTGGAGTTGCTCCGCCTACTGTGCCATCCTCCCGCTCCCAGGCTTTCTGTTTTAGCTCTTGCATCGCCTCCCCCGCGTTAATCGAGCGCGCGCTCCACACCCTCGGTGCGGTACCTGCCTTTGCCCTCGGTGTGCCCGGCGCAGGACTCGAACCTGCACGCCCTTGCGGGCACTACACCCTGAATGTAGCGCGTCTGCCAATTCCGCCAGCCGGGCATAAGCGGAGAGGGTGGGATTCGAACCCACGGTGGGGTGGAAACCCCACAGCGGTTTTCGAGACCGCCCGATTCAGCCACTCTCGCACCTCTCCGGCGCCGCAAAATTACAGAAGTTGCAGCGTTCGTTCGGCAGCTTCAGTGGTGTCCCTCATGGTCGGGAGAGGGCGCCGGGGCTTGCTGCCGCGCGGGACGTCCAACCGGGCAGGCAAGCTCCTGCCATCCGGCACGGGCAAAGCGCAGCCGTAGCTGCAGCGTATCACCAGGACGCAAGGGCTGCTGCAGCTCGTAGAGCATGATGTGCAGCCCGCCCGGGCGCAGCACGACCGAATCCTGCGCGGGGATAACGATCCGCTCCACCCGCTGCATCCGCATTCGACCAGTGTCGCGCACGGTCTCGTGGAGCTCGACCCGCCCCACCTGCGGCGATCTTGCCTCAAGGAGCGTATCGGGCAGCCGCCCCAGATTCCGAATCACCCCATACGCCGCACTGGGAATGCTGCGCCCCGCCGGACGTGCCCAGAAGCCCTCCAAGCGGAGAGCCTGCCCGACAGGCTGCAGGTTCTCCTTGCTGCCGTGCTGCGACTCCGGCAGCCCCGACCACAGTGTGTGTCCCCCCAGCCAGCCCACGACAGCTGCCACTATCGCACCATTCCACCACCTCATGGCAAGCGCTTCTGAAGCTGTTGAACATCCCTGACGACACGGTCAATCGGCGCCTCGGTCCCGCTGTAGCGCCCAACAACGCGCCCGCGCCCATCGAGCAGCAGCAGCACGTCCGAGTGCGCGTAGAAGTAGACCGGCGTGCCATCATCGGCAAACTCCGTCGGGCTCTTCTGAACGACGACGTCCACCGCCCGGGTCAGCGCCTCTACGGCTTCGGGCTTCCCCGTTGCCAACACGAACTCCCCCAGCGGCAGTTCATGGACTTGGGCAAATTCGCGCAGCCGCTCTGGGGTATCCCGCAGCGGATCGAAGGAGATCATCACCCCACGCACGCGGTGCTTGTCGGGCAACGCCTCCCAAATCTGGCGCATCCGCTCGGCAATCATCGGGCAGATATCGGGGCACTGCACGTAGAAGAACGCCAAAAGCACAACCGAGCCGGCGAAGTGCGTTGGGAACTCCACCGTATCCCCCGTGTGCGTCCACAAGCGCACCTCCGGAAGCGGTGCCTCCCGGTGGGCGCATCCGGCAATGCCCACCAGGAGGACCGCCCCCGCCACTACCTCACGGAAGCGCCACATGTTGCCGGGCAGCCCTGCTCATTCGGTCGGCTGGGACGATTGCCCCTGCCGAATAGTCTCCTGGAGCTGCTTCTCCGGCACGTTGTATTCGGGTAGGTACGCCGGCGCTTTCTGGAAGCTGCTGCGCAGCACATCGTAGAGCACGGGTGTGTACGAGAGCACAATCAGCACCACAGCCGTCGCCACCCACGGTGCCAGCCGGTTGAGCGCCCGGACAGGCTCATCGTGGTAGGCTTCGGCAACGGGGAACTCCAGGTGCGCTTCCCGCACCCGACGGGCAAACAGCGTGCCGAAGAACACCACGAAGTAGAGCAGCATCGCCGCAAACATGATGATGCCGCCAACCATGGCAATCTCGGCGTACGGCGCCCAATCCGCCCGGTACAGCGGGGTCCCTTGCAAATCGGGATTGAGCGCCCCAGCGCCCAGGTAGGTGCGGCGCGGCATCCCGTGCAGCCCTCCGCGCATCATGCCCCAGGAGAAGGTGAGTACCCCCACCAGCCAGAGGTAGGGAACCGCCACCGCAGCCCCGCGCCAGAGTACCTCCTTGCCGCTCAACTGCGCGACCAGGTACAGGCTCATCCCCAAGGACGCCAGCAGCACCGGACCAGCAACGGTCAGGTGGAAGTGCCCTGGAATCCAGGACGTGTTGTGCACCGCCATGTTCAGGTTGTACGACGCATTGACGATGCCGGAGATGCCGCCGAAGATGAAGATGAGCAGCCCAGCAATCCAGTAGCTGAACAGCCACCGTTCACGCGAGAAGTATGGCAAGCGGAACATCCATCCGAACAGTCCACGACCGCCGTTCTGGCGCCCAGCGTACTCCAGCGACGCCGCAATGGTAAAGGCGGTAATCAAGCTCGGCAGCGCCACCGCGTACGTCAGCACCGTGTGGAGCCACTTCCACTGGGTGCCGATGCCGGGATCGGCAAACTGATGGTGCGCCCCGACGGGGATGGAAAACAAGATGAACATCACGAACACCAGCCGTCCGGCAGCATCGCTGAAGAGCTTGCCTCCGGCGACCTTCGGCAGCATCGTGTAGTACATCACGTACGCCGGCAACAGCCAGAAGTACACCAGCGGATGCCCGAAGAACCAGAACAGCGCCCGCGCCAGCGGCACATCCACCGCCTCTGTCCATCCCAGCGACCAGGGCAGCAGCAGGAAGAGCACCTCCACTGCCACCGACAGCGTTGCGATGAACCAGATGATAAAGGTCGCAAACATCCCCATCACCGCCAGCGGGATCTTCTGCCCGGGGTTCTCCCGGCGCCAGCGGCGGTACATTGGAATCCAGTTCGCCGCCCCAATCCATGAGCCGACAATCAGCAGCGCTGCCCCAAGGTAGAACAGCGGATGCGCCTTCAGCGGCGGGTAGAAGGTATACAGCACCGACGCCTGCCCGCTGAACATCGCAATGCCCGCCAACCCAGTCCCCACCAGCATCACAATCGCCGAAAGCCAGCCAATCCGCGTGTTGAGCGGCTGCTTGAGGAAGTACGGCACCACCGCATTCCCAAAGGCAACGGCGAAGAAGGTTGTGAACACAATCGCGTTGAGCACCCCGTGCAAGGTCAAGCCCCAGTAGTACATAATTGAGCTCCGCAGGTCCACGCTGCTCAGCGCCGCCACCAGCGGATCGGTCTCCCGCCCGAAGAGCCGGTCTACCGCCAAGAGGACCGCTCCAACGGTATCCAGCAGCAGCTTCAACAGCGGGTCGTAGTCCAGCACCCCGGCGCGGAACAGCACCTGCATCAGTCCGCCGTAGACGCCGATGACCAGCAGCACTATCGGCACGATCAGCTCGGTGCGGATCAGGTTTCGGTATGAGCGCGTCAGTTCCATGACCTCGGCTCCGCTTTATTGCACAATCCGAATGACGCCCACCATCTGCTGGTGCCCGATGCCACAGTACTCGTGGCAGACGATGGGATACTCCCCTGGCTCGCTGAAGCGCACCCGGGCATAGGTTACCGCCCCCGGCACTGCCATGAGATTGACGTTTGTGCGGTCAATGTGGAACCCATGCACCACATCCCCGCTCGTCAAGTAGATGTCCAGCTCCGAGCCTGCAGGAAGCTCCACTGCAGGCATCTGGTACGCCCACATTCGGGCAACGACGTGCAGTTCCCAGCGACGGTCCCCGGTCTGGAACAGCGTATCCTGCTCGAAGGGCTTCATCTCCGTCACACATCCGGGGACATCCACACCAAAGCCCGTTGCCAACACCAGCAACCCCACAAGGAAGAGCGCCATCACCGCGCCACTCAGCCCGAAGATTACACGTTCACTACGCACCATTGCTACCCTCGGCGCAAGACTTCGACATACACCGACAGCCACATCACCGCGTACAGGAGCAGCAGCGCAACGAAGAAAGCGATCGCTCCTTTGGGCTTGAACTCCTCGGCTGCCATCGGAGGCTCCGGCAATTGTGGGACTTCCCGTGCTGCAGTGGCAAATTTAGCGCCCGCCCTCCCCAGCTACGCCAAGACCTTCGTCACCGGCGAGGCTGATCCTCGTCAGGTCATCGCTACCGACGCTGCAGCGCACGTACGTCATAGGGAGCGGACCAATCGGGCATGACCATGCTGCCAGCAGAGCTCCTCCGGAAGAAGCGCGACGGCACCGAGCTGAGCGCCGAAGAGATCGCCTGGTGGATCGAACAGGTCGTCGCCGGAAGCGTCAGTGAAGCCCAAATCGGGGCGTTCCTGATGGCAGTGTGCATTCGGGGGCTGAGCCTGCGCGAGACCGCCGCGCTCACGCGCGCAATGAGCCAATCGGGCATCCGCTTCCACTGGCACCACCTGGGCAAGCCCGTCGTGGATAAGCACTCCACCGGAGGCGTTGGGGATAAGCTCTCGTTGCTGCTGCTCCCGCTTGCTTCCGCCTGCGGCGTCCTGGTGCCGATGATCTCCGGACGCGCCCTGGGGCATACCGGCGGCACGGTGGACAAGTGGGAATCCATCCGCGGCGTGCGCACCGAGTTTGCACCGGCGGAGCTGGAGGAGCTGCTACGCGAAGTTGGCGCCTTCCTCATCGGGCAGTCTGAGGCGATTGCACCGGCAGACCGCATCCTATACCGCATCCGCGATGTGACGGCAACGGTGGAATCCATCGGGCTCATCACGGCGTCAATCCTGAGCAAGAAGCTGGTCGAGGACCTCGATGGGCTGGTCATGGACATCAAGGTCGGCAGCGGGGCGTTCCTGCCCACCCTGGAGGCTGCTCGCGAGCTTGCCCAGACGATGCAGCAGGTGGGCGCGGAGTTGGGATTGCCCATCCGCTGCGCCTTCACCCGCATGGATACTCCTCTGGGTAGCGCGGTGGGCAACTGGTGGGAGGTGCTCGAAGCCGAGCGCGCTCTCGCCGACTACGACGCCGCTCCGCCAGATGTGCGCCGTTTGACCGAAGTACTGGCTGCACAGATGCTCCTTGCCGCCGGCGTTGAGCGCTCCGCCGAGGATGCCACCGAGCGGGTCCGCCAGGTGTGGCGCAACCGCACGGCGTGGGAGCAATTCCACCGCTTGGTGCGGGCACAGGGCGGGGATTGGGACGGCTCGCTCTCGGCATATGAGCGAACTCCGCGCAAGGCATTGCTCGCCCCGGCTTCGGGAACCATCGTCCGATTGGATGCCCGAACGGTGGGGCTTGCGGCGCTCCTCCTGGGCGCCGGACGCCGCACGGAGAGCGACTCGGTGGACCCCGCCGCCGGCATCCTCCTGCGGAAGAAGCCCGGCGATCCCGTCACCGCCGGCGAGGAGCTTGCCCTCCTGCTGTGCTCGCAACCGGAGCGCTTCCCCGCAGCGCAGGAGCTGCTCCTGAGCGCCTACACCATCGGCGAAATGGCTCCTCCATCGCCCGACCCGCTCATTGAGCTGCTACTGTAGCGCTATTCCCAGCGGACCTCGCTGTCCTCCCCGACATTGACGCGCTGAAATCGCCCAGAGACCAATGCCCCACCGCCGATGACGGAATCCTCCAGCAACACCCGCTGCAACTGCGCCCCCGCATTGACAATCGAATTGCGCACGATGCTCTCGCAGACGCATGCCCCCTGCCCAATGGCAACGTAGGGACCGATAACGGAGCGCTCCACCTGCGCATCCGGGGCGATATAGACGGGCGGAATCACCGTGCAACCGGGCAGCACAGGATTGTTGCCGCGCTTGTGCAGGAGGTGGCGATTGGTCTCCAGGAGCGTCTCCACCTTGCCGCAGTCGTACCAGGCGTCCACGAAGAAGACACGGAAGCGCTCCCCACGCTGCCGCATCAGCTCCAGCGCATCGGTGAGCTGGTACTCCCCGCGCGTGCGCAGATCGCGCTGGACGAGCTCCTCCAGGCACTCCCGTAGCAGCGCCGAGTTGACGATGTAGTACACCCCCACGAGCGCAAGGTCCGAGGGCGGATGTTCGGGCTTCTCCACAAACCCCAGGACCTCGCCTCCGTGCAGCAGCACCACCCCGAAGCGCCGAGGGTCCTCCACGCGCTTGACCGCCAAGTAGCTTTCCCGCTGCTGCAGAATGGGCGCAAGCTCCGCCTCCACGATCGTATCCCCCAGCACGATGAGCACAGGCGTGCCATCGAGCCATTCCCGAGCGCACCAGATGGCATGCCCCAATCCGTGCGGCTCCTCCTGCACGGCGAACTCCACCGGCACGTGCCCGTAGTGCGCGCGGACGTACTCAACGATGCGCTCGCCCTTGTAGCCAATCACCAGCACCAGTTCGCGCACCCCAGCCTGCAGAATGCCGTCGAGGATGTGCCCCAGGATGGGCTTATCGGCAACGGTGAGCAGCGCCTTCGGCACAATGTGCGTGTGCGGACGCAAGCGCGTGCCGAAACCAGCAACGGGAACGATCGCACGCACCGGCATGAGCATCCTCGGTTGACCAACCTCACCGTGCGGACGCGGCGGCAGCGCGCCCGGCTCAGCTTCCCACCTGCTCCGCCGACAGCAGCCTCGGAGCGGCGCAGCGGAACGGTGCCGAAAATACGACTCCCCGCACCTTCACAGCGACCACGGATTGCGCTCCGCCCATAGTGCAAGCTCCAGCAGGAGCCAGCGCGTGACCGGCGAGCGCAGATCGGCGCGCGCAAAGAGCTGCGGATGCAGCACCCCCGCTCGCCACAGCTTCGAATCCCGCACGTACGCCTGCCATTCCACCCGCTCCAGCCACTCCCGCAGCGGGATACTGAAGCCGTGTTTCGGGCGGTAGACCAACTCCGGCGGTAGCTCCCGAGAGAGCAACCGCTTGAGCAGCCACTTCCCGCCGTGCTGCTCCGACCACAGCAGCCACTCCGGCAAGCGGAACACCCATTCCACCAGCCGATGGTCCAGCAATGGCACCCGAACCTCCAGTCCCACCGCCATCGAGGCGCGGTCCACCTTGGTGAGCATCCGCTCCGGCAGCCAGGTGTGCAGGTCCAGGAACAGGCGCATCCGCAGCGGCGAATACTGCGGCTTCCAGTACCGTCGGGCAAAGGCAAGCTCATCGTAGTCGGCGGGCAGGCGCTCGCGCAATGCCGGATGCAGCAGTGTGCCGATCTGCCCTGCGTACATCCACACGTTCGTGTGCAGCACGCGCAACGCCGGTGGCAGGAGTGCACGCAGCCACCGCATTCCCCGCAGCCCGCGACGCCGACGCATCAGGAACGGCACCAGCCGGCGCGAACGGAGGGGGAGCCCACCGCAGCCCAGCTCCCTTCGGCTGCGAATGTAGCCGGCCAAGAGCTCATCCCCGCCGTCGCCGGAGAGCACCGCTTTGAACTCCGACCGCGCCACCTGTGCGATTGCCAGCAGCGCAATCCCGGAGCTATCCCCAAAGGGCTCATCGTAGCCTGCGGCGAAGCGCTCGAGCAACTGCGGAAACTCCTCCCCGCGCAGCGGCACCACAAGCGCCGGCACCCCCAAGCGCTGCGCCACTGCTTCAGCATAGCGGCGCTCGCTCTTGTGGGCGTAGTCGAAATCGGCAATGATTGCCCGCACGGGCGCCCAGCGCCGAGCGTACGCTACCACCGCCGAGGAGTCCACTCCCCCGCTCAGGAACGCCCCCAGCGGGACATCCGCAACACAGTGGAGCCGTGCGCTCTCCTGCAGCAGCTCGTCCAACTCCTCGGCTGCCTGCTCGGCACTGGAATAGCGCGCCACCTCCCCATCGGGAAGCTGCCAGTAGCGCTGCACCGTGAAGGTGGCGTGCACGGCGTCGAAGCACAGCCACGTTCCGGCTTCCAGCTTCTGCACGTGCTCGTAGATGCTGCGCGGTGGGGGAATGTAGTGGTGCGCAAAGTAGTCCCACAGCGCCGCCACATTCAGCTGCAATGGGAACCCCCGCACCCGCTGGACGGCATGGAGCTCGGAGGCGAACACCAACTGCTGCCCATCCCAGCCGTAGTAGAGCGGCTTGATGCCGAGCCGATCGCGCACCAGATACAGGCGCTGCTCCTGCTCGTCCCAGAGGGCAAAGGCGAACATGCCGCGCAGGAGCTCCACGCACCCGATGCCGAAGAGCTCGTACAGCGCCAGGATGACCTCCGTATCGCTGCGGCTGCGGAAGCACCATCCCCGCTGCTGTGCCTGCTGGCGCAGCTCGGCGTAGTTGTAAATCTCCCCGTTGAACACGATGCTGCACCGCCCAGAGGGGCTGTGCATGGGCTGTGCGGCGGCATCGCTCAAATCAATGATTGCCAGGCGGCGATGCGCAAATCCCAACTGGCGCCTCGGGTGCACCCAGATCCCCCCACCATCGGGTCCGCGATGGCGCAGCGATTCGCACAGCGCCTGGAGTTCGGCTTCCTCCACCGGAGGTTCGCGACGCCATATTCCGGCAATTCCGCACATCAGGGTAGCGCCACAACACCGAGCCGCACGGCGCACCGCGCACCGGTCACCTGCGGGAGATTGCCCGTCTCCTGTGCCATCCGACGGTATGCCAGGTAGGCAAAGCAGAGCGCCTCCTTCGCCAGCACCGGGATGCCGTACTCCTGGCTTGTCACCACCACAGTGCCGGGAAGCTCCTGCTGCAGCAGCTCCAGCAGAAACCCGTTGCAGGCTCCTCCGCCGGAGACGATCAGGCACTCCACCGAGCCGGCGTAGCGGCGCAGGTTCTCGGCAACGCTCCATGCGGTGAAGCGCGTGAGCGTGTGCACGATATCCTCCGCCGGCACCTGCGCTGGGACGTACTGCTGCAACAATGCCCGCAGGTGCGGACGCCCGAACTGCTCGCGTCCGGTGGACTTCGGCGGCGGGGCAAGCACAAACTCTATGCCCTGGAGCGCTCTCCACAGCGGCATCAGGAGCCGTCCTGCCCGTGCCGTGCGCCCCTCGGGGTCGTAGCGCAGACCGAAGAACTGCTCCATTGCGGCATCAATCCACACATTGCCCGGACCGGTATCCCAGGCGCGCACCTGCGCCGGCGAACAGCCGCGTGGTAGCACCGTCACATTTGCCATCCCGCCGAGATTGACCGCAGCAACATGCTCGTGCGGTGAGCGGAGGAATTCGTAATCGAACAGCGGCACCAACGGCGCCCCGTGCCCGCCCTGCGCCAGGTCTGCACTGCGGAAATCCCCCACGACCGGACACCCCAACCACTGCGCAAGCGCCGGGAGATTGCCCAACTGCAACCCCACGCCACCCTCGGCGGCTGCGGGTTCGTGCCAGACCGTCTGCCCGTGCACGCCGACAACGTCCAACTGCTGTGGGGTTATCCCGATGCTGCGGCAGCAGGCGTGGACTGCATCGGCGTAGCAGCGCGCCAATTCCCAATGCAGCCGTGCGACCTCGCCGATGGGGACCGGCTCCTCCTGCGCCCGCAGCAGCCGGTAGCGCAGCATGGGCGGGAACTCCTCATGGTGGTGTCCCAGCAAGCGGAAGCGGCGCCGACGGCGCTCCTGCCAAAACTCCGCTACCACAACATCCACGCCATCGAGCGAGGTGCCCGACATCACCCCGGCGCACCGTCGCCGTCGGCTCAACCACGCTCGACGGGAAAGCTGTCCGGCTCCTTCAGCCACACCGATAGGCTCGGCAGTCCCACAGGTCCCAATGCCAGAAACGCCTCGGCGTACTGCACCCCAATGCGCGTCCCGAAGTAGCGTGCCCGCAGCTCCAGGAGCTGCCAGAACTCCGGACGTGAGAGCACCGTCTCCGGCTCATTCTCCGGCGACACCCCCGGCACATACACCTGCGAGGCATGCGCCTGCACGGCACGCACCTTCTGCTCGTAGACGTCGCTGATGTCCACGTAGAAGCTCGGCTCGAACTCATACGCCTGCATGTAGCAGAAGAGCCAGCGCGGGCGATAGGGCTGCTGCGGCTGTCCGTCGCCATCCGTCGTCACCAGCTTTGCCAAGCCGCTATGGAACCACGCCATGCGCACCAGTTGGTGCACGCGCTCATGGTCGGGATGCCGCTCAACGGGTGGCGGCAGCAGGAGAATCTGCGGGCGCCAACGGCGCAATACACGCACCAGCGCCGCCACCGCCTCCGCTGTCAAGGGGATGTTCCCATCGGGCAGCCCCAGGTTCTCCCGCACGTGGATGCCCATAATCTGCGCTGCCAGCTCGGCTTCGCGGGCGCGGAGCTCGGGATTCCCTCGGCTGCCCAATTCCCCACGGGTGCAATCCACGACCCCCACGCGGTAGCCCTCCCGCACCAGGCGGATGAGCGTCCCGCCACAGGACATCTCCACATCGTCTGGATGCGCTCCAATTGCCAGAACGTGCAGCGCTTCCCTCATCGCCCCGTCAGCCGGTGAATCTTCTCCACCCGACGCGCATGGCGTCCGCCCTCGAAAGGTGTCTGCAGGAACACCTGCACAATCTGCCAGACCTCTTCGAAGGGCAGCAGCCGCGCTCCCAGGGTTAGCACGTTGGCATCGTTGTGCTGGCGGCTCAGCCGTGCCATCTCCACTGTGCAGCAGTTTGCGGCGCGAACGCCGGGGAGCTTATTCGCCACAATGCTCATCCCCACACCGCTGCCGCACAGCAGGATGCCGCGCTCGGCTTCGCCTTCGGCAACCGCCCGCGCCGCTGGCGTAGCGAAATCGGGGTAGTCGGTGGACTCCTCCGAGCTTGTGCCGAAATCCAGCACCTCGTAGCCCGCAGCTTGCAGCAGCTCCCGCAGGCGTTCCTTGTAGGCAAATCCCGCGTGGTCGGATGCAATTGCAATGCGCATTGCCGGCAGTGCCTTCGGATTGCCCTACGGTCACACGCGGCGTGCCACGCTGTCCGCATACAGCGGGCGCATCCCGCAGGGCAAAATTAGCACGCCAGCGCTGCCTGCTCACCGCACCACCACGAGCGGTACGGCAGCGCTGCCCGCCTCCGTGCGCAGCACCACCGTGTACTGTCCGGCAGCCCAGACGCGCACGTGCAAATACGCTGCCAGGCTTATCACCCCAGAGCCGGCTACTCCGCCCTGCGGAGCAGCGCTTCAGGGCGCTCCTCCATCCGGAGCTGCAGCAGCAGCCAGCCCCGCCGCGGAGAGCGGTAGAACAGCAGCTCCCAGTGCAGCGGCAGAGCGTCGTAGTACTCCAGGTACTCCAGGCGCAGCAGAGCTTTCCCGTGCCATTCTGCTCGGAGGAGCTCCCAGCCCAAGGGCAGCCCGTGGCGGCGCTGGAACTGCCGAGTCCGCTCGCAGAGCTGCTCCAGCCACAGGGAATCCCGCTGAGGATTCCCCTCGGCAAGCTGTTCGTACGCCCGCTCGATCTCGCCCGCCATGAGCAGCTTGAAGAACTGGCTTGTGCGCCGCTCCAGCTCTCGCGGCATGGGCTGCACCTGGGCAATCATCCCGAGCGCCACTATCCCCACGAGTGCCCACCGCATTGTGCTACCCTCTATTGCCACACAGCGGGGCGAAAATAGCCTGCAGCAGCAACCCTACCGCTGCCGAACAAGGAATCTGCCCTCGCGCAGCTCCACCACCACCGCGCTCCCGCGCTCCACTTGGAGGAGCTCGCTCCGAAGATGCACTGCGGCATCGGCAAGCTCTACGCGGAATTTGCCCGCCACGGGGATCTCGGCATACACCTCCACGCCAACATCTCCGCGGATGCCACCCGGGGTGTAGAGCCGTTTCCACAGCGTATCGCCCGAGGGAGAGCTCACCCACACCAGCACCGGCGAGCGACGCCGCACCTGAACGCCCTGCGGACGCATGTGCCGCAGCCGCGTCTGCAGTGTATCGTACTCCACCGGCACGGACACATATGTCCAGCTCAACACCAGCCAGCCCGTCTGTGCCGAATAGCCCGGATCCGGCACCGAGCTCAACTGCGCCAGCCCAACCACGGCAAGCGCCGACCCCACCAAGACCAGGCTCCACCGGGGGCGTCCACAGCGCAGACGAGGTAGCTTATCGGCTTTCTTGCCGCTGCTCCGCCGTGTGCTGCTGCGCCACACCATCGCCGCTCACATGCTGACGTGCCCATGCCTCGAGGTGGCTCCATGCCCTCGGGGACCATTCGAGCACGAGCAATTGCTGCTGCACGAGCGCCCTGTGCCGAATCCGGGGTCGGCGTTGCCCTGCCAGCCGCTCCATCGCCCACTGCTCTCCGAGCCGGTAGACACAGCGCTGGCAATGCACCACCGCCACCGCATGGCTCCGGAGCAGCTCCTGGAGCTGCTCTGCATGTACGCTCCCCACACACGGGCGCTCGATACGCACAAATGGTGCCCGTGCAAAGCGCTCCGGAAGCGGCATTCCGGCACATGTGAGCAGAACAACCCGGCGCACACTACACCGATGCCGTAGTCGTGTACATGAGCGCACTGTGAGGACGCCCTATGCATCCATTGCGCTGGCTCCTTCCGTACCTACGGCGGCACCGCACGGCGCTGCTTGCTGGTGCTGCGTGCGTGCTCCTGGCAAATCTTGCCTGGGCATTCACGCCCAGGTTGGTTGGGTACGCTGTGGACTCCATCATCGCGGGGGGTACGCTGCCGAAGGTTCTCCCAGCGCTGGCGGGCATCCTTGGGCTGACGCTCGTGGGCGGGGTGCTGACCTTCCTGATGCGGCAGACCATCATCGTGAGCTCGCGCACGCTGGAGTATGAGCTGCGGAACGACCTGGTCCGGAGCTTGGAGCGGCACTCTGCGCGCTTCTTCCTGCGGCATCCTACCGGCGAGCTGATGGCGTACGCCAACAACGACATCCCCGCCGTCCGCGAATTCCTCGGACCGGCAATCATGAACAGCCTCAACAGCGCCGTTGCTATTGGCTTCGCGCTGCTGTTCATGATCACGCTCGATGTGCCCATGACCCTCTTTGCCGTGCTGCCACTGCCGTTGGCGGCGGTGCTCACGTACGCTATCGGTCGGCGGGTTCACCAGACCTTCCTCACGGTCCAGGAGCAGTTCGGCGAGCTCACCAACCACGCGCAGGAGAGCTTCTCCGCCATTCGGGTGGTGCGCGCCTACGGCAGCCATGCAGCCGAGATCGAGCGCTTCCGGAGGCTGAGCTGGGAATATGCCCAACGGAACCTACGCCTGGGCAAGCTGCAAGCACTCTCCACGCCGGCGATGTTCGTGCTCATGGCAGCGGTGCAGCTCATCGTGCTGGGATACGGGGGCTTCCGCATCGCCCACGGCACGCTCACCGTTGGGGAGCTCACGCAGTTCTTCCTCTACACCAACGAGCTCATCTGGCCCATCGCCGCCCTGGGGTGGGTGACCAACATCGTGCAGCGGGCAATGGCATCGGCAGCCCGGCTCCAGCAGTTGATGAGCACCCCGGTGGAGGTTCCCGATACCGGACGGCTGCGCCTTGCCCCAGCTCAGGTGCGTGGGGAGATCGAGTTCCGCAACGTGTGGTTCCGCTACAGCCCTGACCATCCGTGGGTGTTCCAGGGGCTCTCGCTGCACATCCCCGCTGGGAGCTTCGTGGGTATCACCGGACCCATCGGCAGCGGCAAATCCACCCTCGTTGCGCTCCTGACACGGCTGTATGACCCAGACCAGGGGCAGATCCTGCTCGACGGGCACGATGTACGCGAATACCCGCTGGAGACGCTGCGCCGGATTGTGACCGTCGTCCCCCAGGACCCGTTCCTATTCTCCATGAGCGTAGCGGAGAACATCCGCTTCGGCGACCCCACCGTGCCCGAGGAGCGCATCCTGTGGGCAAGCCAGACGGCTGGATTGCACCAGGACGTAGTGCACTTCCCGCAGGGCTACCAGACGCTGGTTGGCGAACGCGGTATCACGCTCTCCGGCGGGCAACGCCAGCGCCTTGCCCTTGCGCGGGCACTGCTGCGGGATTCCCCTGTGCTGCTCCTCGACGATGCCTTCTCCTCAGTGGATAGTGCCACGGAGGCGCACATTCGGCAGGCGCTCCAGCCACTGCTGCGGCAGCGTACGGTCATTGTGATTGCCCATCGCCTCTCCAGTATTCAGGACGCCGACCGCATCTTCGTGCTCGCCGAGGGAAGGGTTGCCGAAGCCGGAACGCACGCTGAACTACTGCGGCGTGGCGGGCTCTACGCTCGGCTCTGGCAGCTCCAGTCGCTGGAGGCGGAGCTGGAGCGGCTCTCGTAACCTCGGGCAACAACCGCTGTAACGGCTGTGGCGGCCGCGGTGTTATTGGCGCGGAAACGCCGGTGCAGTCCGGCGGAGAGTATGTCGAACCTCTTCAAGCGGTGAAGCCATGTGGGCACAACTGAAGCGGATGCTCGCGCTTGCGACCGTGGTTGCGGGCATCATGTGGGTGGGCAGCAGCATCGGATGTCAGCAGGGGAATCAGGTCACAGCACCGAGCACCAGCGAGCTCGTTCCCAGTATTCCCGATGTCGCAGCACTCCCCAGCGGGGTAACCGGTGGCGACGACCGGCAGGACTTTGCACTCCATCCCCCAGAGAGCGACAGACGCCGCGCACCCATTCACATCTGGCGCTGCCTGGGGCTGGATTCCGCCCAGCGCATCGCCGTGATGGCGTGCCTGCAGAGTTACGCCGACGGTGCCCGCGCAATCATCCGTGCACTCCGGGAATCTGAGCGTTCGTACGTCGAGCAGGCGCGCCAGATGCGCCAGGCGGTGCTGGATTCCCTGCGCCAGGGTCTCATTGACCGTCAAACCGCTGCGCAGCGGATGCGCGAGATCGCCCAATGGCTGCGCGAGCAGTTGCAGAACAACCCCGCTCGGCAGGAAGCGCAGCAGAAGCTGCAGGAGCTCAAGCAAGCCCTCTGCGAATGCGTTGCAGCAGTGCTGACCCCGGAGCAGCAGCAGATCTGGCAGTGCTGGTGCAGCGGTGGCACGAACTGCTGCCCCACCGGACCCGACGGTGGCAATGGTGGCGACCATCACGATGGTGGAGGTGGTCGCGGTCCGCGCGGCAACGGCTAAGCTGCCTCAGTAGCACTGAGGTCCAACGTCCCGCTCTCCTCCTTCCCTCCGGTTCCCCCTCCTGCAGCGCGGGAGGGGGTTTTTGTTGCTGCCGGCAGCTCAATGGCAAAGGTGCTGCCCACGCCGGGATGGCTTTCGCGCAGCAGCAGCCGTCCGTTGTGGTACTCCTCCACAATACGGCGTGCCAGCGTGAGCCCAATGCCCCAGCCCCGGCGTTTGGTTGTGAAGCCCGGCTCGAAGATACGCCGCCGCAGCGCCGGTGGGATGCCGCGACCGTTGTCGCGCACCTCAAGGATCGCCTGCTCCCGTGCCCGGTACAGCCGCACGAGAATCCTGCCCGGAGGCTGTTCGATCGCCTCGACGGCGTTTTTGAGCAGATTCTCCAGCGCCCACCCGAAGAGCTCTGCATTGACTGCGGCGGCAAGCTCGGGGTCCAGCTCCAGCACGAACTCGATGCGCTTCTGCTGCGGAACACGGCGCTGCAGGTATGCGACGACCTCCTGCACCAGCGGCGCCAATGGCTGGACTCGTAGCACCGGCGGAGTGCCGATCTGTCCGAAGCGCACCGCCACCATCTGCAGCCGCTCCACATCGTGGGCAAGCTCCTGGAGGGTCTCCCGCTGCTGCGGAGCCGAACACTGCTGGCGCAGGATCTCCAGCCACGCCAGCACCGCCGACAGGGGCGTTCCCAACTGATGCGCTGCCTCCTTTGCCATCGCAATCCAGAGCCGCTGCTCGTGGCTGCGGCGTAGCAAGCGCACCGCCCATCCCGCAACGAGGAGCAGAACCACCACCAACACCGCTTGCAGGTAGGGCAACCACCGAATCCACCGCACCAGGTCCGAGGTCGTGTAGTAGATGCGCGCCAGCTCCACCCCGTCGCGGTCTGTCACGCGCAGCGGGGGGAACTCGCGCCGCATCTGCGCAACGAGCTCCCGAAGGTAGCGGCGCTGCCGCTCCAGCGACCACGTCGTGTCCAGCCGCACGTTGAGCGTGTTCTGCGCGTAGGGGAAGAGCGGCTCATCCTGCGGGTCGGTGATCACCACGGGGAAGGGGATCGTCGGCACGATGTGGTCCAGCAGCACGAACACAAGGGGATCGGTGCTGATGGAGACATCGGCGAACAGGTGCAGCATCTGCGCGTAGAAGCGCACGGTCTGCCGTTCGCGCTCGACGAGCTCCTGCACGATGAGCTGCGTTGCCGCCAGCACGAGCAGCACGGCGATTGCTCCCAGGGCAGCGATGACCGCGGCGAAGTGCCATAGGTGGAATTCCCGACGCGCCATCACCCCAGCTCATCCAGTGCCAAGAAGTTTCCGGAGGTCGTCTGCAGCGCCAGGGGTGGGCTGCATCCGGAGCGCGAAGCTCACGGCTCTGTCCGGAGGCAATGCTGGCGCCGCCGAACCATCGGGCGCTCGGTAGTGCCCGTGGAGCGCCCGGCGCATCCGCAGCTGTGCTGCCCCGGGCTGCAGCGCAATCCCAAGGCTGTAGAGCGGCTCATCGCTGTAGGATGCGCCGGACATGTTCGCCGAGCTCCTGCACAGGGCATTCCCACTGCTGCCCGTTCCGGAGATCGCGCAGCACGAGCCTGCGCTGCTGCCACTCGGTGCGCCCGAGGATGATGGCAAGGCGGGCTCCGAGCCGATCGGCTTCCCGCAACTGGGCTTTGAGCGAACGGCGCTGGAGATCCCCCACTGCCCGATACCCCGCCCGGCGCAGCTCCTCAAGCAGGGACAGCGCAATCTCGGGCTCCACTTCGGCGCGGGCAACGTAGATCTCCACCGCCCCGTCCGGCGTGCGCTCCGGTAGCAGCAACAGCAGCCGCTCCACGCCGAAGGAGAAGCCCACCGCCGGCGTGGGCGGTCCTCCAAAGCTTTCGACCAGTCCGTCGTAGCGTCCTCCGCCACCGAAGGCATTCTGCGCGCCGAGCCGGGAGGAGACAAACTCGAACACCGTGTGCGTGTAGTAATCCAGCCCGCGCACCAAGTGCGGATTCAGCTCAAAGGGCACGCCCTGCTGCTGCAGCATCCGGCAGAGCGCTTCGAAGTGCTCGCGGCTTTCGGCATCGAGATACTCGATGAGCAGCGGTGCAGAGCGGAGCAGCGCTTGGTCGCGTTCATCCTTGGAGTCCAAGATGCGCAGGGGATTCCGTTCGAGCCGGAGCTGACTCTCCGGCGAGAGCTTCTCCCGGACGCTCTCCAGGTACGCCACCAGCGCCGTGCGGTAGCGCTGCCGCACCGCCGGGCTCCCCAGCGTGTTGAGCTGGAGCCGGTAGTCCGCAATACCCAGCTCGCGCAGCACTGCAACCGCCAGCAGGATGACTTCGGCATCGCTTTCGGGATAGGGCGAGCCGATGCATTCGACGCCGTACTGGTGGAATTGGCGATAGCGTCCCTTCTGCGGACGCTCGTAGCGGAAGGCAGCGCCGTAGTACCACAGCCGCCACAGGGAGCGCCGAGCCAGCAAGCCGTGCTGGACCACAGCGCGCACTACCCCAGCGGTGAGCTCCGGACGCAGCGCCAGCTCCTCGCCGGCGCGGTCGGTGAACACGTACATCTCCTTGCCGACGATGTCGGTGCTCTCGCCAATGCTGCGGACGTAGAGCTGGGCAGCCTCTACAAGCGGAGGGCGAATCTCCTCGTAGCCGAAGCGTTCGGAGACCTCGCGGAAAACCCGCTCCACCCACTGCCAGCGTGGGCTCTCCTCCGGGAGCACATCGTGCATCCCGCGGATAGCTTGGATGGAGGCGCTCATTCAAGCTGTGCCGTCAAGGCTTCGGCGTGTTCAAACAGGCGGAGCACCTCCTGTGGAGTCTGCACCTGCAGGAGCTGCGTGCGGAAGCCGGGATTGGACAGCAGGCGCGAGGCTCGGCTCAGCAGCCGCAGATGGGTCCCCACGTGGTCCTCGTCCCCGACCAGCAGGAAGGCGATCTCCACCGGAGCGCAATCGGGGGCATCCAACTCCACCGGTGGCTCCAGCGTTGCCAGTGCAGCCACGGGTGCGGCAACGGCACGCGTCTTGCCGTGCGGCAGGGCAATGCCGCCTCCGATGCAGGTGGTCATCTGCTGCTCACGCTGGAAGATCACTCGGCGGACCTCCTCCAGGTCGCGCACCTTCCCCGTTGCCGGCAGCACATCGATGAGCCGGTTGAGCAGTTCGGTTTTTGAACTGACCCGAATCCGCAGCAGCACCGTCTGTTCGCTCAAGACCGCAGCAATCCGCATCGGAGCACGCTCGGTGTACACTGTCGGCGCGTGCATAGACGCACGGACAGCGTCACTGTTGCCACTGCTGAATCAGCTCGGCAAAGCGCTGTGCGTGCTGGCGGGCAAGCTCCTCGCTGTCGGCATCGGTGATGAGCACCATGTGCGCGGTCTGCTGCTCGGGGAAGAGCACCACGGTGGAGCCGTCTTCGAGCAGGAGCTTGACTCCATCGAGCAGCAGGCGCTCCCGTGCGGGATACTCCAGTGCACGGTGCAGGACGGCGGCTTTCCGCCCCCACGGGCAGGGCACCAGGAGCTCTTGCTGGAAGCGGCGCGGCAGTTGTAGGTCCAGCTCCGCCAGGTCGTAGGGCGACCGCGCCAGCATCTCCAAGAGCTTTGCCGCCGAGAACATCCCGTCGGCAGCGAAGAGGAACTCCGGGAAGATGAAGCCGCCGCGGGTGCCGCCGACAAAGCGCACCTCGGGGTCGCGCGTGGCTTCCATCATCGCCGAATGGGAATTCCCAACGCGCACGATGCGCACGTTGTGTTGCGCTGCCACCTGCTCCACCTCCATGCTCGCTGCCATCGGCACGGCGATGGCATAGGGCTCGTGCGCCACGTTGAGCAGCAGGAAGAGCTTGAGCACCAGTGTCAGCAGCCGCATCGAGGGGTACCATCTGCCCTGCTGGTCCATGACGGCGATCCACTCCGCGCCTGGGTCAATACGGAACGCCACCTGACACCCCAGCGCCTGCATGGCTTGCGCCACGAGAGGCTCCTCCAGCGGAGGGCACTCCCCGGCAGCCTCCACGATGTTGTTGAGGGCGAAGCTGCGGCAGCCCAGCCGCCCCAGGATCTGGGGGAAGAGCTGCGCCGCCAACCCGCAGGAGTAGTCCACTAGCACCGAGAAGGAGCGGCGGGCGATCGCTTCGCGATCCAGCGCCGCCAGCACCCGCTCGATGTAGCTCTCTGCCGACCGCTCAGCAAAGCTGAGCCGTCCAACCTGGTGCGCTGCCACGCGGCGGAACTCCTCGCCGTAGAGGATGCGCTCGATGCGCTTTGCCATCTGCAGCGGGATATCGCGCCCATCGGCATCGAAGACCACCAGCTCGGCGTATTCGGGATTGCGTGGGGAGCGCCGGACGTGCACGCCGGCGGCGTAGCGTCCGCTGCGCAGCTCCTGGCGCATCTGCGGTACAGAAGCCACCTGCAGGTCCGCCACATGGACTCCGGTGGAGAGCAATCCCGCCCCGAGCGCTCGCAGCACCATTCGGGCAACCGAGCTGGGATCGCGGCTCACCGCCACCATCGCCCCCATTGCGATTGCACTGCCCAGGGCTGTGCCCAGCCGTGCGGCGAACTCCGGCGTGATGTCCACGTTGGGGATTCCGCTGACCTTGGCGTTGAGAAAGACCCCACGCAGCCACCGCTCCTCCTGCACCAGGCTCTGCGTAAGCACTGCTCCAGCTTCCACCGACTTGCCCGCCCAGAGCTTCACCCCAGCGCTCAGCGTGGCTCCGCGCCCAACGATGCACTGCTCGCCGATGACGACCTGCTCCTCCACCGTTGCATCCTCCTCGATTCGGCTTCCGGCAGCAACGACGGCGCTGCGAATCTCCGCCCCAGCACCCACGACCACCTCCTCCCACAGGATACTCTCCAGCACGCGCGCCCCCGGTGCAATGACACACCCCCGCCCCAGCACGCAATTGGAAAGCTCCGCCCCCGGACCCACCCGCACATGCGCTCCGAGCACGACCCGACCGCTCAGCCGCGCCGTTGGCGCGATCTCGACGCCCTCGCCGCAGACCACTCCCTCACCCCTTGGCTGCCCCTCCAGCTCCAGCTGCAGCCTGCCGGCGAAGAAATCGCGGTGTGCGGCAAAATATTCGCCCAAGTTCCCGATATCGCGCCAGTAGCCCTGCCCGACGTAGCCGTAGAGCGGCAGCCCGCGGTGCAGCATCTCCGGAAAGAGGTCCTTGCCGAAGTCGTACTCCTGCCGGTAGGGGATGAGCTCCAGCACCTGCGGCTCCAGCACGTAGATGCCGGTGTTGACCGTGTCGGAGAAGAGTTCGCTCCAGGAGGGCTTCTCCAGAAAGCGCACGATGCGCCCATCGGCGTCGGTGAAGACAATGCCGTAGGGGAGCGGATGCGGCACCCGCATGAGCAGCAGGGTCGCCATTGCCCGGTGCGTGCAATGCCACTGGAAGGCAGCCGCCAGGTCGAGCGTCGTCAAGACATCGGCGCTGATGACCAGGAAGGGCTCCGGCGCCAGCAGCTCAGCGGCGTTGCGCACGCTTCCGGCGGTGCCGTAATCGGCTTCCGCCTGGACGTACTCGATCTCCACATCCCACGCCGCTCCGGTGCCGAAGTAGTTGCGAATGTGCTCGCCCTGATGGTACAGCAAGCACACCAGACGCCGGATGCCGTAACGGCGAACATGCCGCACGACCCGCTCCATAATGGGCATCCCCACCACGGGCACCATCGGCTTCGGGCGACGCAGCGTGAGCGGACGAAGCCGGGTACCAAATCCCCCTGCCATGATCACGGCTTGGCGCAGCATTCCCCCGTACCGCGAAGAACCACCGGCGGCAAATTAGCGCCTTTGCTGCAAACGCGCGCTTAGCTGCGCTCCCGAAGCAGTTGGCGTGCCCGCTGCGCGTACGGCTCCGGCACAAGGAGGCGCACCAGTGCCAGCGCCCCAACGGTGAACATGCGCGTGGAATCGCGCTGGGAGAGCACCAGCGCCGGAATCCCATGCGCACGCAGCCAGCCGCAGGCGAGCTCGGCTTCCCATTCCGTCGCTGTGCTCCAGACCTCCCGCCACTGCTCCAGCTCCACACGCTGCCCACAGAGATGGCAGGGGAGCTCAAGCGTCTCCAGCTCCGCTCCGCAGTAGGGGCACTCTACCGGCGAAATCGGCTCCATGACCACGCTTCTCGCTGCACGCGCACAAACACGTTCAGCGCCAGCAGGGCAACGACGGCATTGCCCCACCACATCCCCACCGCCGGGGAGATGTAGCCCCGGTCGGCTAACTTCTCCCCACCGATGAGCGCCGCCCAGTAGAAGACGTAGAAGCCCAGGCTGACCAGCGCGCTGGTGCCGAAGTTGCCTCCACGCGTGAGCAATCCCAGCGGAGCTCCCGCCAACACAAAGAGCACGCAGGCAGCGGCGATGGCGTACTTCTTGTGAATCTCGACCAGGTACTGCCGCGCCTGCCGTTCGGCTTCAGCGTATTCGGCAGAGAGGCTCTCCAGGCGGAATCGCACAGGTGCTATCCACTGGGCAACACCTCCGGAACCAATCCCACCGGTGGCATGCTCCAGATGGGTCCGCAGCAGCTCCTCCATCTGCTGCAGGAGCTCGCGCTGGCGTGCACGGGCGTGCTCGACGATTTCGCGCATCTGTGCAATGCTCATCTCGCGTTCGCCCCGGGCAAAGAGCCGTGCATCCGAGCGCACGAAGGCGTAATCGCGGGCGGGGATCTGCACCCACATGCGCTCAAAGCGCACGCGGCGGTAGCGGTACCAGTTCGTGCGCTCCTGCTCGTGCAGCTCTCCGGAGCGCAGCTCCAGCAGAAAACGGCTCATCCCCGTGCTCAAGCGCAGCCATGCAGTATCGGCGTAGACGACGGCGATGCGGTCCGAACGCGCAACGTCGTAGAGCGTCACTCCGAGCAGCATTCCGCCGTATTTGGCGCGCGCCAGCACGGTGTAGCCCTCCAGTTGCACAAAGCGCCCGGGCTCGAGCACCAGCGTTGGGCGCTTCCGCTGCACATCGGCAAGGAGCACCTTTGCCTGATGGTTCGCCTCGGGCAGGACCCGATCGTTGAACCACACGAGCATGCCCGTCAGCCCAAGCGCGGTAAGCAGCACCGAGCGCATCATCTGCGCGGCGCTGACCCCGGCGGACTTCAGCGCGGTGGCTTCGTGGTCGGCTGCCAGCATTCCGAAGACGTACACGCTGGCAAAAAGCGCACCCATCGGCACTGCGAGCACGAACATCCACGCCAGGTTGAGCCCGACAAGCTGCAGGATAATCCCGATGGGCAGCCCCTTGCCCAACAGCTGCTCGCCGTAGCGCACCAGGAACTGCATGAGGAAGAGGAACATCACCACCCCCGTGCCGAAGGCGAAGGGTCCGGCGTGTCGCCGCAGGATGTAGCGGTCAGCGATGCGCATTCGAGAGGCGTTCGCGCAAGCGGGCGATGGCGCGTTCGTACTCGGCGCGCCGGTGTGGTTCGCGCCGACACAGCTCTTCGTAGACGCGCAGAGCTTGCTCATAGGCTCCCTGCTGCTCGTAGATGCGCGCCATGGTTTCGGTGAGCACCATCGGGGTCGGTGCCGTCTCCGGCTCTGGCGGCGGTTCTGTGGGGAGGAGCTCCTCTGGCTCGCTGCGTGGTGGGATGCGTGCCTGCTTCAGGCGCTGTGCCAGCAGCTCCAGCGGGCTCAGCTCCTCCGGTTCCATCGCCTCCTCGGGGATTCCCACGCTGGGGAAGGGTGGCAGCGGTGGCTCCGCTATTCTGAGCGAACTCTGCGCGGGCGAAGACAGCCGCAGCGGAGCGAACTCCAAGCCCGGAATCAAGCGCACAATCGCGCTCCGCAGCCGCACGACGCTTTCACCACCTGCGGCTTCCACCAAACGCAGGAGCGGGGTCGCCACAGCCGGCTCGGCTGCCTGCTTCTCCACGGCGGTGGACGGCTTCACATCTGGCTCGGCTGTGTGCTTCTCTGCTGTGGTGGGCGGCTCCATGCCCGGATCGGCTGTGTGCACGGATGCAACGTCGGCGGGATGCGCGGCGCATTCGGCATGCTCCTCCGAAGGCTCTGCGCGCGCAACGTGCTCGGCGTACTGCACCAGCGTTGCATGGCGCGGGAAGCGTTCCAGTGCCTCGCAAAGCAGCTCCGGAAGCGCCTCCGGACGCACCACGGCGTAGATCCGCACCAGCGCTACAATCCCCAGTGGGTCTTCGGGGAAGCGCTCCCGAAGCTGTTCGGCATAGGGCAGCGCCGCCGCGAACTCTCCGGCAGCAAGCAGGCGATTGAGCTGCTGCACCAACTCCCGGCGTGTCATCGCTCACCAGAGCCGCTGAAGCACGAACTCGGCAAACTCCTGCAATGCCGAACGTGCGGGCGAGGGCGGCAGCTCCTCCAAGGCGTGCTGCGCGCGCTCCCCATAGTGCCGGGCAAGCTCCTGTGTTGCCTCCACCCCACCCCAGCGGAGCACCTGCTGTGCCATCCAGCGCAGGTCGGCTCCATTGTGCTGCCGACGGAACCGGCGCAGGAACTCGCTCCGCTCTGCCGGACCCATCCGCTCCAGTGCAATTAGCAAGGGCAGTGTCAGCTTGTGCTCGCGCAAATCCTGCCATGCCGGCTTGCCCAGCAGTTGCTGCCGCCCGGTGTAGTCGAGCACGTCGTCCACAAGCTGGTAGGCGATGCCGATATCCTCCCCATAGCGCCGCAGTGCCGCGCGCAGTGCAGGCTCGGCATCGGCACTGACAGCGCCGATCTCGCACGCGGCGGCAAAGAGCGCCGCCGTCTTGCCGCGAATCACCTCCAGGTACTGCTCCCGCTCCAACCGCAGCTTCCGGTTCAACTGCACATGGCGCAGCTCCGCCGAGCTCATCTGCTGTACCGCACCGGCGGTGATATCGAGAAACTCCCACTCCCGCTCCTGTGTTGCCAAGAGCAGTCCCCGCGCCAGCAGGTAATCGCCCACCAGCACTGCAACCCGCTCCGACCAGAGCGCATTGACCGAAGGGAAGCCTCGGCGCTCGCGTGCGCGGTCCACTACGTCATCGTGCACCAGGGTTGCCGTATGGAGCAGCTCCACCATCGCGGCGCCGACGAAGGTGCGGTGCGAGATCTGCCCGCACGCAGCAGCGCTGAGGAAGGTCAATGCCGGACGGACGCGCTTCCCCCGGCGGCGGAACAGGTACCACAGCACCAAGTTCAGCAGCGGCACCGGCGTGCGCAGGACACGGCGAACGTAGCGCTCGAACTCCTCCAAGCTCGGGCGCACCGGTGCGGTCACCGACTGTAACGTCGCTGTGCTCACGACCGCCTCCGCTCAATCCAGCGCACCACCAAGATGCTCACCTCGTAGAGCACGTACAAGGGCATGGCAAAGATAAGCTGATTGATCGGGTCCGGCGTTGGGGTGAGCACCGCTGCCACAATGAGGATGAGCACCGCCGCATGCCGACGGTAGCGCCGCAGCACTTCGGCTCGGACGATACCCGCCCACGCCCCAATGCTCATCAGCACCGGCAGCTCGAAGACTGCGCCCATGAGCAGCACGCTCGTTGTCACAAAGCCGTAGTACTCGGTCACATCCACGACGGTGCGGATCTGCTCGGAGGAGAAGCTCGCAGCAAAGCCCAGCATCGCCGGCAGCAGCACCGCATAGGCAAAGGCGACGCCCAACAGGAAGCACAGCGAGCTCCAGAGCGTCATGCGCCGCACCCAGCGCCGCTCGTGCTGATACAGCCCTGGTGCCACAAAGCGCCAGAGCTGGTACAGCGCAAAGGGAGCCCCCAGAATCACCCCCGCCACCAGCACCACCTTGACGTAGAGCATCGGCATCCCAAACGGGCGCAGATTCTGCAACTGCAGCCCCGCCCGATGCGCCGGATACAGCAAAACCGTATTGACCAGCCACTCCGCACCAACAGCAGCGATGACACAGCCGACGGCAATCCCGACCAAGCCCAAGATCAGCCGGCGGCGCAGTTCCCCGAGATGCTCCCAGAAGCTCATCTCGGGTCCCTCTTCGAGCTCCTGCGGCGGCGTCGGAGTCTGTGGAAGCTCCACTGCCATGGAAGAGCCGAACTTGTTCCGACGCCACAGACGGCACAACGGCGCAGAAAGTACACCGTGTCCGCCGGAGCCGACACATCCCTTGGGTGTAGCGGTGGCTTTCCATTTGCGCCCGATTGTGCATTTTCGCGCCACGCTCGTTGCCCAGAATCCCAGTGCCCGATGTGCCACAAGTCGGAGGGGAAGCCAATTGCCCAAACCACGACGCCCATTGGAGCTGTTTCCGGGATTGGAGTCTCTGCGGCAGCGGACGCGCCCGGCTCCGGCACCGCAGGAAGCCACCCCGGAGAGCCTCTGGCAGCAATGCCTGCAACTGATTCGCGATAACGTCCCGGCACAAGCCTTCAAAACCTGGTTCGAACCGCTCAAGCCCCTGCGGTGGGAGAACAACACGCTCACCGTGCAGGTGCCCAGCCAGTTCTTCTGTGAATGGCTGGAGGAGCACTACTACGGACTGCTGCAGCAGGTCCTGCTGCGCGTGTTGGGTCCGCACGCACGGCTGGAGTACGAGGTCGTGCTGGAGCGCGGGGATGAACTCCAGCAGCGTGCCGTCCGACTTCCCGCCTTCCGCACCCCACCCGTGCAGCCCACGCTCCCGTTGAGCCTGACGCCGCCTCCGCCGCACATCCCCATCACCCCAATCAATCCCCGCTTCACGTTCGAAAGCTTCGTCTGCGGTGCCAGCAACCAGCTCGCCTACACGGCTGCCCGCTCGGTTGCCGAACAGCCCGGGCAAACGCGCTTCAACCCGCTCCTGCTCTACGGTGGGGTCGGGTTGGGCAAGACCCATCTGGCACAAGCCATCAACAACTACCTCCTGCGGCGCAATGTCCCGCTGCGGCTCATCTACGTCAGCAGCGAGTACTTCACCACCGGCTACATCACAGCGCTGCAGCAGAACCGCGCACACGAGTTCACCGCCTTCTACAACAGCGCCGACGTGCTCATCATCGACGATGTGCAGTTCCTGGCGGGCAAGGAGAAGACCCAGGCGCACTTCTTCCACATCTTCAACACGCTCTACCAAGCGGGCAAGCAACTGGTCTTCACGAGCGACAAATCCCCGCGTGAGCTCACCGAGCTGGACGAGCGCCTGGTCTCCCGCCTGCAGTGGGGGCTGGTTGCGGAGATCCTCCCGCCGGATTTCGAACTGCGGTTGGCAATTCTGCGCCGCAAAAGCGCCGACGAAGGGCTCCAACTGCCCGAAGAGGTGCTCGAATACATCGCCCACGCCGTCACCGGAAGCGTCCGCGAGCTGGAGGGCTGCCTCATCCATCTCCTGGCACGGGCAACGCTGGACCGCTGCGAGATCACGCTCGAGCTGGCACAGCACGCCGTTGCTGCCCTCGTCGGGCAAGGCAATCCCTCTGCAGCCGACCCTCCACCCGCGCTGACGCTGGAGCGCATTGCCCGCGAGGTTGCCGACTACTACGGCATTCCCCTGGAAGCCCTGCGGGGAAAATCGCGCAAACACGATATCGCCCAGGCACGCCACCTGGCGATGTACCTGGCGCGCACGCTCCTGGACCTGCCCCTCAAGCATATCGGGCATTACTTCGGCGGACGGGACCACACCACCGTCATGCACGGGTGCAGCGCAATCGAACGCGCGCTGCCCCATTCCTCCGCACTCCGGCAAGCTCTGCAGGAGCTGCAACAGCGGCTGCGCTCTGCTCGTCCGTAGTCGCCGGTCGGATTTGCCCTTTGACACGGCGATGAGCTACGAGGTCCACGACTTCGAGCGCGAGGTACTCCAACGCAGCTACTCCGTACCGGTTCTGGTAGACTTCTGGGCGGAATGGTGCGCCCCGTGCCGGATGCTTGCGCCTGTGTTGGAGCGCTTAGCCGCACGCGCCAACGGGCGCTGGGTTCTGGCAAAGGTCAACACCGAAGAGCACCCCGAGCTTGCCTACCGCTACGGCGTGCGCAGCATCCCGAACGTCAAGCTCTTTGTGGACGGGCAGGTGGTGGATGAATTCGTTGGCGCCCTGCCCGAGTACGTCATCGAGCGCTGGTTGGAGCAGGCGCTTCCCAGCCCACATCGGAAGCTGCTGCAGCAAGCCGAGCAACTGCTACAGGCTCAGCGCATCTCCGAGGCGCAATCGCTCCTGGAGCAGGTGCTGGCAGCCGAGCCCAATAACGAAGCCGCCCGCGCACTGCTGGCGAAGCTGCTGCTCTTTGCCGAACCGGAACGCGCCCGGGAACTGGTCGCCCCCATCGAGCCGGGTTCACCGTACGAGGAGCTTGCCGAATCCATCCGCACCCTGGCGCCGCTCCTGCAGTTGAGCTCGCCGGAACAGCTCCCGGAGGCGCCAGTGCGACCACTCTTCTGGAGCGCTGTGCAAGCCCTGCAGCGCGGCGACTACGCCCAGGCGTTGGAGCACCTCATCGAGGTCATCCGAACGGACCGGTACTACTTCGACGATGCCGCCCGCAAGACGTGCATTGCCATCTTCAAGTTCCTCGGCGAAGAACATCCGATCACACTGCGCTACCGGCGCGATTTCAGCAGCGCGCTCTACATCTGACTACTGCTTGCGCCGCTTCGGCGGCTTGAGCGGCTTGGGTTCGGATGTCACAATGGGCAGCTCCAGCCGATTCACTTGCCCATCGAAGGCGAGAAATTCCACGCGCAGCCGCTGCCGGTGCACGGCAACGTAGGCAGCAATGGTGGGCTCGGCGTACTCCGCGACCCAATCCAGCAGTTGGCGCCCTCCGGCGCGGAAGTCCTCCGCAAACCACTGCAGTAGCGGGGAGAGCCACAGCGTGTTCGTGTGCAGGTCGAGCACACACCCTCTGGGCGAGCGGAGGAACCTACGGGCGCACTCACGCAGTTGGCGCCGGAGTGTTCCAGCGGTGAATGCCCGTCGCTGCAGCACTGGGAAGCCTTCGGCAATACCTCCGGCGGCGAAGTGGAGTAGCGGTTCGCGGAACTGGCGCAACTGCTCCCGAATCTGGGCAAGCGTGAGCGGGCGTCCGGCAATGCAGAAGGTGTCCACCTGCAGCAGCGAATCCAGCTGCCCGATATAGCGGAGCCCCGGACGGCGCGCCACAAGCGCGACCCCACAGGCGTTGTAGGCATTGAGCCAGAAGCTCATCTGCGCTTCGCGACTCCAGCGCTCCGGCTGCGCCTGCGCCAGGGAATCCAAGTAGCGCTGGAATCGCTCCTCGTGGGCAATGCCGGTGTAGTGGACCCGACCGTTGCGCGTGTACAACTGCAGGAGGCTATCCCAGAGGGCGTGCTCGAAGGGCTCCTGCGCTTGCGCCCAAAGGAATGCCGCCCAGGCAACTGCCACGACCCTGCCCGGCATGAGTGCCTCCGGTGGCAAACCCAACTGTCCTCAGGCAACGTGCCGCTCGGCGTGGTAGGAGCTCCGTACCAATGGACCCGACTCCACGTGTTCAAAGCCCATTGCCAAGCCAATGCGGCGGTATTCGGCAAACTCCTCGGGTGTGACGTAGCGTTCGACGGGCAGATGGTTCTTCGTCGGCTGCAGGTATTGCCCAAGGGTGAGGATGTGCACGCCGACGGCGCGGAGGTCCTGCATGACGGCGATGACCTCTTCGGGATGCTCACCCAGCCCCAGCATCAGCCCGCTTTTGGTGCGGAAGCCCTGCCGGGCAGCTTCCCGCAGCACGCTCAGCGTCCAGTGATATTTGCCCTGGGGGCGGACCCGGCGGTAGAGGCGCGGCACCGTCTCAGTATTGTGCCCCAGGATGTCGGGGCGCGCATCCAGCACAATCTGTAGCAGCTCCAGCTTCCCCTTGAAGTCGGGGATGAGGAGTTCGACCGTCACCCCAGGGCAGAGGCGGCGGATCTCCGCAACTGTGCGGGCAAACTGCGTTGCCCCACCATCGGGCAGCTCGTCCCGATTGACCGAGGTGACCACCGCATGGCGAATCCCCATCTGGCGGACGGCTTCGGCAACGCGGCGGGGTTCGTCCGGGTCCACCGGCAGGGGGCGTCCGGTCTTGACGGCACAGAATCCACAGGAGCGGGTGCAGGTGTCGCCCAGAATCATAAAGGTTGCCGTCCCAGCTCCCCAGCATTCGGCGATGTTCGGGCAGCGTGCCTCTTCGCAGACGGTGTGGAGCGCTTTGGCGCGCATCATCTGCTTGAGCTGCGCGTAGCGCTCGCCCCCGGGGGCACGCACCTTGAGCCACTCGGGACGGCGCGGAGGTTCTGCTGTGGAGGGGCTCTCCACAAGCGGCAGGGATACGAATGCTGGGGAGCTCTCCATCGCGCTCAGCCGAGGTAGATCTTGAGCTCCCGCGTCTGCTTCATGTTGCGCAAGCGGCGCAGCGCCCGCTCACGGATTTGGCGCACGCGCTCCCGCGTGAGATTGAAGCGCTCGCCGATCTCCTCCAGCGTGAGCTCCGGGTGTCCATCCAAGCCGAAGGAGTAGCGCAGAATCTCCGCCTCGCGCGGGGAAAGGCGCTCCAGGAGGGCGCGGATCTCCTGCCGGAGCGATTCACGCTCCACCTCCGCATCCGGCGGTGGTTCGTTCTCGCTGGGGAGCACGTCCAGCAGGCGGCTCTCCTCTCCGTGCACAAACGGCGCATCCACCGAGAGATGCTTGCCCGCCAGGCGCAGGGTCTCGGCGACCTCCTCCGGGCTCATCCCCAGCTCCTCAGCAAGCTCGGCAGCAGTGGGCTCGCGCTCGTAGCGCTGCTCCAGCTCGCTGTACTTGCGCCCGATCTTGTTGAGCGCACCGACCCGATTGAGCGGCAAGCGAATCAGGCGCGCCTGCTCTGCCAGCGCCTGCAGAATTGACTGGCGAATCCACCAGACGGCGTAGGAGATAAACTTGAAGCCGCGCGTCTCATCGAAGCGCTTGGCTGCCTTGATCAGCCCCAGGTTCCCCTCGTTGATGAGGTCGTTCAAGGACAGCCCCTGGTTCTGGTACTGCTTCGCCACGGAGACCACAAAGCGCAGGTTCGCCTTGACGAGCTTCTCCAGGGCGCGCTCAGCTTCCGGTCCGCCCTTCTTAATCTGGCGCGCCAGCTCGATCTCCTCCTCCGGCGACAGCAGTTCGTACTTGCCGATCTCCTGCAAGTACTTGTCCAGCGAGGGGCTCTCGCGGTTGGTATATTGGCGCGTTATTCTCATCCTGCACGCCTGACAGCTTGTGGCACATCCTCACCGGCAGCCGCTTAGGACGCAGAAGCCGCCGGGGGTATTGTGCTGCACGTCTGCCGTTAGCGCTGTAGCAGGAAGGCGCGCCAGTGCCACCGCGTGCCCACCTGAAGCCCAAGCCAGTACACGCCGCTGGCGGCTCCGTTGACCTGCCAGCGGAGTTCGCCCACCGGTCCTGCCGGGCACGGTAACTCCGCAAGTTGCCGCCCATCAAGGCTTACAATCAGTGCACGCTGGGCTTGCAGCCCATCGGGCAAGCGGTAGCGCACCACCACCTGCGATGCCGTCACCGTGAAGGCAAGTTCGGAAAGCAGTGTCTCCGAAGGTACGGCGATTCCAACCGGCTCCTTGCCGATGCCACGCAGCGCAACTCGGAGCGTATCGCGGTGGAAGCGCCCAGCATAGACCGCCATCAGCATCCCCTGGTGCTCCCCCTTGCGCATCGGGGCAAAGCGCACGGTCAGCGGCTGCCGAGCAGCCGAATCCAGGCGCAGCGGCAGCATGGGCGGCGTAACCAGGCTAAACGCCGTATCCCCCTCCAGCCGCAACTCCTCAAGCTGCAGCTCCAGCACGCCAGAGTTGACAAGCTCAAGCGGAAGCTCGCGCGAGCGCTGGAGCTCGACCGAATCGAACTCGAGCTGCTGTACCGATGCACTGAGCTGCGGCACGGCTCCGTAGCCACGCAGCTTGAGCACCGGCGGCGAGCTCACATTGGCGCTGAAGTTGAGCTCGGCACGCCGCTCGCCCACTGCGCTCGGCACAAACGCCAGCACCAGCGTATGCTCCGCTCCCGGCGGCAGCACCACGCTCCCGCCACCCATCACCAGTCGGTAATCCCCGCTGTGCTCGCCGACAAGGGCAATGGCGGTGATCCGCAGCGTATCATCGCCGGCATTGTAGACAATTCCGGCAAGCGTCTGCGCCGCGCTATCCCCCAGCTCCCGCACGCCAAACTCCACCTGTGCCTGGCGCAGTGCCAGCACCGGCTGTCCAGGCTGCACAACCGTCAGCCGCGCCGCCTGGCTCACGCTCTGCCCGCATTCGTTCCACACCAGGCAGTCGTAGAGCCCAGCATCGGCAAGCTGTGCTGCGGCAATGGTGTATTGCGGCTGCGTTGCCCCGGCAATGGCAACGCCGTTTTTGCGCCACTGGTACTGCAGATTCTGCCCCTGTGCCTGCACTCGGAAGGTGACACTCTGCCCCACCCGCACGCTCTGCGACTGCGGATGCTCCACAATCTGCGGCGGTCCGGTCACGCGCAGCTCCGTCTGCGTACTGTACGCCGGTGGTTCACACTCGCCACTGACGACGACGTCGTAGATCCCCGAATCCGCCGGCTGCACGGCTGCAATGGTATAGCTTGACTGCGTTGCCCCGGGAATAGGCGTGCCATTCCTGCGCCATTGGTAGCGTAGTCCTGTCCCGGTGGCGGTCACTCGCAGCGTGACTGATTGCCCCACGCACACGGTCAAGGACGCCGGCGGCTGCTGCGTAATCCGCGGACGCTCCTTGACCGTCACGCGCACGGTATCGCTGGTGACCGAACCACAGGCATTGCTCACAACGACGTCGTAGATGCCCGCATCCGAGAGCGTCGCCACAAACTGATACGTCGCCTGCGTAGCCCCTGGAATATTCTGCCCATTGCGCCGCCATTGGTACGTCAGAGCAGTCCCCTGCGCACCGACGCTCAGTACAACCGATTGCCCTTCGCACACCGTTGCGGGCTGTGGCTGCGCCGTAAGCTGTGGCGGTCCGGCAATGGAGAAGTTCGCATCGCTGACATCGAAGAGGGTCGAATCCGCAGCATCCGAGATGCGGATCCGGTACTGCGTCCCCGGGGTTTGCGTGCTCGGGATGCTCCACTGGTAGCTGCCCTGCTGCGCCGAAACGCTGGCAACGAGAACGCTCCAGCTCTGCCCGCCATTGGAGGAGACCTCAATTTTGACGTTCTGCACCCCAACGCTGCTCCAGCGGATTGTCTGTGTTGACCCCGCGCACCAGACCTCGCCCCCGTTGGGTTGCTCCACGCGGATTCCGGCAACGGTCAGCGTCACCGGGGAGAGGAAGTTCCAGGCATCCCCAGAGGTGTTTCCGTTGCCGTTGACGGCATTCCCGGCTGCGCGCAGGGTATACGTGCCAGGCGTACTGGGCGCCGTCCAGGTAAAGCTGAAGGCTGCCTGCCCGTTGCTCATCGTCTTGGGCTGCTGGTGCGTCAGCTCCCCATTGGAGAGCTGCAATCCCGAGCCCGTCGCCGGCGCCAAGGTGCCCACATTCTGCCCCTGCTGGTCCTTCACCGCGATGTTGACCCCGGCAGCCTGCTGCGAGCTGTGGGCAACGACGACAGTCAGGTTCAGCGTCTGCCCCGCACGGGTGGTCGTGTTGCCGCTGAGGCTGAGTGTGGTCGCGCTCGACTGCGCCCCATGGCATGTGCACCCGGAGGATGTTACTCCGGTAATGCCGCCGGAGTACGCCAGTGCCGCCAGCGTAGCACAACTCCAGGCAATCGCAATCCACCGCATTGCCGCTCCTTGTGCCGTGGAACTTGCTTCTATGCCGTCAAAAGCTGATTTTGAGCACGTTGCGTGCTGGATCGTACTCACTGGCAAAGCGCTTCAAAGGCGAGGAAGCCGGACCCCGCAGCACCCGACCGTCCGAGGTTGCAAACTGCGCTCCATGACACGGACAGGGGATGCGCTCGGACTGTGGCAATCCCACCTCGCACCCTGCGTGGGTGCAGACAGTCGAGAAGACCACGAACTGCTGCTCCGCAAGCCGGATGATGAGCACCGGTTTCCCACCGTTGTGCTGCCCGAAGGTTCGCTTGACCGCACCCCCGACCTGCTGGAGCTCCGGCACCGTTGACAGGTCCAGCTCGACGGTGCCTCCGGGCTCGGTCGGCTGCTTGGTCTCCGAGGAGCAACTCTGAAGCCATGCGGCAAGCGCCGGGGCGCACATTCCCGCCCCCAAGAGCACAAGTGCCTGCTGCAGAAACTCCCGTCGGTGTGCCATGTCTGCTCTCTCACGGTTTGTTCGATACTGTTGTTGCGCCGTAGAAGCTCGCTTTGACGCGGATGACCTCCCCCACGCGGCTGCCGATAACGCCCTGGCGACCGCGAATGTCGAAATCGCGCAGCGAGATGGTAAACTCGCTCTGCACCTGCACCAGGTCGCCCGGAGCGCGCTGCCGAGTCTGCTCGCTCTCGGGCACGTAGGTCATCACAATGGGCAGCTCCATGGGCTTGCGCACCCCGTGCAGGGAGAAATCACCCACCGCAACGGCTTGGAGCACAACCCGTCCTGCCGTGCGTTCGGTGATGCGCACCTGGCGCAATCCCTGGAGGTCGAACTCGATGTAGGGGTAGCGCTCCGCATCCAGCCACTCCGGGCTCCGCAGATGCTCATCGCGTCGGGCAATGCCGGTCCGCATGCTGGCAACCGCGACTCGAATCCGCCCCCGTGTTGCCTCCAGATTCTGTGGGTCCAGTACAAAGCTGCCCTCAATGCCATCGGCCGTGCCTTCGAACTCCTCCAGCGGCGCCGAACTGACGAACTGACACAGGTTCTGCCCGACGGCATTGTTCAGCACCACTGTGCGCGCCCCTTTGAGCGGCAGCGGAAGTGCCGTCTGCGCCAGGAGCGGCGCAGAGACAATGAGCGCAAGCATCACTCCAACGATGAACATTCCCGCCTACTCGTGATTGTGAGACATACGACGAGCCGAAGCCTTCCGGGCACGCCACCACCCCAGCGCTGCGGCAGCGCCCGCCACCACTGCGACTGGTCCAGCAATGTCCAGCCCCAACCGGAAATCCGGCTGCCACTCCACCCGCTCTCGGACTGTTCCGAAGAGGGGATCCTCCTCGCGGTGCACCACCTTACGCTGTTGCTTCGTAAAGATGTGCATGCCCTGCAGCGCCCACACCAGGAGAACCGCCACGGCAATAAACGCCGCACCCCATTGCAGAAGTTTCCAGCCGCGCATCTGTCCTCCCGCTCAGTAAAACAGATGAAGCTGCACCGCGATCCGGCTGCTGCGGTAGCGTTCGGTGTCCACCCAACGCCACTCCGGTCGAAGCTCCACAAAGGGGAGCACAAAGAGCCGAGCACCGAGCACGAGCTGCGTCGTATACGGCACTGGGGTAAGCCCCTCGAGTGCGCTTTCGCCGTGCTCCAGCCGCACGTACGGCATCACTGCGTTCCAGAGCCAGAGCTCCAGCTCTGCGCTCAGGCTCCAGCGTCGGATGACGCCGGGCAGATGGAGCCGCGTGTACTCCACCCATCCGGCAGCGTGGTCAATCCACCCGGCTCCACCGAAGAGACTCCAGTAGGCGAACTCCCGATTGCCGTACCAGGAGCCGCCGAGCCAGCCAACTGCATGCCGCCAGGAGGGTGCCAGCCACCCGTGAAACGCCGCAATGGTTGCCTGACTCGAGCTCAAAGGGCGTTCTCCGGCATCGGTTCGGATGCGTACCTGCTGCAGCGCGCCAGCTCGGAAAGCTCCGACGGTGAGGCTGAGCCAGCTCGGACGCATCCACTCCAGTTGGGCACCCCATTGGGCAAAATCGGGCGCCATGAGATAGGTCTCCTGCGGGGAATCGAAGCGAGCCCCTGGGAAGCGGCGCGCAAGGCGCGTGTGGTCATCGGCATAGATTCCCACCGGTGGCGGAAAGAACCCCAGCGTTGCCGTGAGCGTCCCCGCCCAAGGGGAAAGCCGCAGGAGCCCCCGCCACTGCTGCTGCCCGGGGAAACGCGGTCGCCCGCCATTGACACTGAATTCCGCTTGCACGGCTTTGAGAGGCTGGAATCCCAATCGGACCGTCCCCTGCATCGGAAAGATGCGCCACTGCGGGGAGAGCTCTGGATTGTGCGATTGGAAGCCCTGCACGCGGAAATCCGCCCCCACAAGCAGCCGTCCATCCCAGAACGCGTTGCCGTGCCGGTCCATCCAGTGCTCCAGCGTCTCGAATCCCAGCGCGCTCCAGCGCAGCAATCCCACATCGTAGCTGCTGTACCATCCCAGCTCGCTACGGAGCCCGCCTCCGTGAAATGCCACATGGCACGCCACACAGCGGTTTCCCGTCAGCAGCGCACTCTGCGGGGTTGCAACCGCAAGCATCGTTCCCAATCCCCACACAGCAAGCCAGCGCATGTGCCCTCTTCGCGCCTTCCTTGCCCGTAGGAACACCGCCGCTGTGTAGAAAGTTCCCCCTGCAAGTTCGGCGGTGGGCTAATTTTGCGCCGCATGTTCCAGCCCCGAGCAACCAGCCGAAATGCCTACACTGCGCCCCGAGGTCGAGGCACTCCTGGGACGGGAATTCCGCTGCCTGGACAAGGGCTTTGTGCGCTTGATCGACGTCATGGGGGATGACCGCGCCATCGTCCAGGCAGCGCGCGTCTCCTACGGCGAGGGTACCCGAACCCCCAGCGATGACCGCAAGCTCATCCGCTACCTCATGCGCCATCGCCACACCTCCCCGTTCGAGATGGTGGAGTTCAAGTTCCACATCAAGCTACCCATCTTCGTTGCGCGGCAGTGGATCCGCCACCGCACCGCCAACGTCAACGAGTACAGCGGGCGCTACTCCATCCTGCGCGAGGAGTTCTACGAACCCGCACCGGAGCAGATTCGCCCGCAAAGTCCGCTCAACAAGCAAGGGCGTGCTCCAACGCCGCTGCCCGAAGCCCAAGCCCAGGCAATCCTGGAGCGGCTCCGCCGGACCCAGCAGGCGCTCTACGCGGAGTACCAGGAGCTGCTGGCGCAGAACGTGGCGCGAGAGCTGGCTCGAATCAACCTTCCGCTGTCGCTCTACACGGAGTGGTACTGGAAGATCGACCTGCACAACCTGTTCCACTTCCTGCGGCTGCGGCTCGATGAGCATGCCCAGTACGAGATTCGCGTCTACGCCCGCGCCATCGCCGGAATCGTCAAGGTCGTCGTCCCACTTGCCTGGGAAGCCTTCGAGGACTACGTGCTCGAGGGCATGAGCTTCTCGCGCCAGGAGCAACTGGTGCTGCGCCATCTCCTGCGCCCGGAGCAGCTCACCGAGGAGCTGCTGCAGCAGGCGGGGTTGAGCGGGCGGGAGGCGCAGGAGTTCCGCGAGAAGCTGGCACGGATCTGCTCGCGGGGCAATGCGCTGGAGTGAGCCTCTCGGCGGGATACTGCTGTGCCTTGTGCTGCTGGGGTGCCAGCCACAGATGGAGCCCTCTGCCGAAGCACCTCCGGTGACGCCTCCGCCGGGATTTCCTCCGGTGCCGGTCCCGCCCGATAACCCCATCACGGCGGAGCGGCGGGAGCTGGGTCGCCGCCTCTTCTATGACCCGGCAGTGCTGTCGCCCAACGGCACGATCGCCTGCGCAAGCTGCCATCAGCAGGCTCGCGCCTTCTCCGATGCCCTTGCGCTGAGCGCTGGAATTCACGGGCGCAAACACTGGCGTAGCACCCTGCCACTCTTCAACGTTGCCTATGCTCCGGCGCTGCTCTGGGATGGCAGCATCGCCTCGATCGAAGAGGACGTGCTCGTGACGCTTCGGGCGGCTTTGACCCTGGGCTGGCGCGATACGGCGGAGTTTGCCCAGCGGCTTCGAGAATCCCCATCCTACCGCGCCGCCTTTCGCCGTGCTTTCGGGCAGGAACCCTCGGCTCTGCTGGCGGCGCGGGCAATTGCAACGTTTGTGCGCACCATCTTCAGCGGTGCCTCGGCGTACGACCGCTTCCGGCAGGGCGATAGCAGCGCGCTCACCCCGGCACAGCAGCGCGGTATGCGCATCTTCTTCCGCGTTGGCTGCGCCGAATGCCACCCTCCGCCGCTGTTCACCGACTACCAATACCACGCCACCGGCATGCTGGCGCACTACTGGGAAGCCGGTCGGGCTTCGGTCACAGGCAATCCCGGTGATTACGCCCGCTTCCGTACCCCAACGCTGCGCAACGTCGCGCTGACGGCACCATACCTGCACGACGGCTCGGTTGGCTCTCTGCGCGAACTCCTGCGCCGGTACAACGCCGGCGGCTATCCACTGCCGAACAAAGATGCCCGAATCCGCCCGCTGGGGCTCTCCGAGCCCGAACTCCAGGATTTGGAAGCCTTCCTGCAGAGTCTGACCGACTCGCTGCTGCTGCGCAACCCTGACTACGCTGCTCCGTAAGGGCTTGCACGGCGCAGTATTTTTGCCCTGCCAGGCTGTGTCATAGTGCCACAAGCCAATGCGCGCACTGGTCTTCATCCCGATGTTCCTGGGCGCGGTGGGCATCTTCGCCTACAACGCCGCCCAGCTCATCCGTTTCCTCCGCATGGCGCGTCCGGAGCCGCGCTGGGACCGGCTCGGCGCCCGCATCCGGCAGACCCTCCTGGTGGCGTTTGCCCAGCAGCGGCTGCTGCGCGAGCTGCCGGCAGGGCTCATTCATGCTGCCATCTTCTGGGGCTTTCTCATCCTGCTGAGTTCAGCTGCCGAAGCCGTCCTGGAGGGCTTCCACCCACGGTGGTCGCTGAGCTTCTTGGGACCACTGTACTCGCTCAGCACGATTCTGGTGGACCTCTTCTGCCTCTTCGTGATCGCCGCCGTGCTGGGGGCGGCATGGCGCCGATATGTGCAGCGCGTGCCCCGGCTGCAAGGTCCCCCTGCCGAACTGCGCGATGCTGCCCTCATCCTGGGGCTCATCCTGGTGATCGTCACCGCACTGCTGCTGCAGAATAGCACGCGGATCGCCCTGGGACAGGACCACGTGTGGGCAGTCCGCCCGGTGGCAACGCTGCTGTCGGGCATCTTTGCTCCGGAGGCGCCGCTCACCCGCGTGCTGTTTGAGATCGGCTGGTGGCTGCACATTGGCTGCATCCTCATCTTCCTCAACTACCTGCCCTTCTCCAAGCACCTGCACGTGCTCACCTCCGTGCCCAATGTCTTCTTCTCGCGCCCAGAGCCGGTCAATGCGCTCGCCCCCATCGACTTCACACGCGAGGACCTGCAGCAGTTCGGCGCCACCGATGTGGAGCACCTCTCCTGGAAGAGCATCCTGGACAGCTATAGCTGCACCCACTGCGGGCGCTGCACGAGCGTGTGCCCAGCAAACCAGACGGGGAAGGTGCTCGATCCCCGCGCTATCATCGTTGCCGTGCGGCAGCGGGCGCTGGACCGCTTCCCGCTGCTGCTCAAGCAGCGTGCGGGTAAGCCCCTGAGCGCCGAAGAGCACGCCGTCCTGGAACGCCGTTTTGTGGGAGACTACATCCCCCCAGAAGCCCTCTGGCAATGCACCACCTGTGGGGCATGCATGCAGGAGTGCCCGGTCATGATCGAGCACGTCCCCGTCATCGTCGAGCTTCGCCGTGGGCTGGTCATGATGGAGGCAGCCTTCCCGGCAGAGCTGCAACCCGCCTATGGCAACCTGGAGACCAACGGCACTCCGTGGGCATTCTCCGCAGCGGACCGCGCTGCCTGGGCAGAGGGATTAGGCGTTCGCACCCTTGCTCAGGATGCACAGGACTACGACGTGCTCTTCTGGGCAGGCTGTGCCGGCAGCTACGACCAGCGCGCCCAACGTGTTGCGCGTGCCATTGTGCAACTGCTGCAACATGCCGGTGTCCGCGTGCGCATCCTGGGAAATGAGGAGCAGTGCACCGGCGACCCCGCCCGCCGCACCGGCAACGAATACCTTGCCGACCAACTCATGCGCGCCAATGTGGAAACGCTCAACCGCTACCAGGTGCGCACAATCGTGACCATGTGCCCGCACTGCTACAACACGCTCAAAAACGAATACCCCGCCGTCGGCGGACACTACACCGTCTACCACCACACGCAGTACTTGCGCCAACTCATCGCCGAAGGGCGGCTTGCGCTCCCCCAACACACCGAACCGCTGCTGCAGAGCATCGTCTACCACGACTCCTGCTACCTGGGGCGCTACAACGGCGAATACGACGCCCCGCGCGAACTCCTCCAAGAGCTGCCGGTACTGGAGCTGCGCGAGCCTCCCCGAGCACGTGATCGCGGATTCTGCTGCGGCGCCGGCGGTGGACGCATGTTCATGGAGGAACGGGTCGGCAAACCCGTCAACCGCGAGCGCACCGAGGAGCTGCTCCGCACCGGGGCAAGCGCGATCGCCCTCAACTGCCCCTTCTGCATGACCATGCTCACCGACGGCGTCAAAGCTGCAGGGAAAGCCGACCAGGTCAAGCTCTACGACATCGCCGAGCTCCTGCTCCAGCGGCTCGATCCCGCTCCCAGCCGCACCGACGGCAGCGCGTCTGCGTAAATTTGCTGCGGCGAGTCTACTCACTTCGGAGCTGGCGATGCTGCTTTACCTGATGCGCCATGCCGCAGCAGAACCCACCACGCTCGGTGGCGACGCCAATCGCCCCTTGAGCCCTGCAGGGAGGGAGCAACTGCAGCGCCTCATCCCGCTACTCCTTGCGCTGGGGCTGCGCCCGGAATGGATCGTTGCCAGCCCCTACCGGCGTGCGATGGAGACAGCGCAGCTCCTTGCCGCCGGCATTGGATACTCCGGCGAAATCCTCTCCGACACCTCGCTCCTGCCCACCAGCACACCCACGGCAGCGCAGTCCTTGGTGCTTGCCTTTGCACAGGCATCGCAGCTCCTGCTCATCGGGCACGCACCGAACGTGGTCACCTGGGTTACCCAACTGTGTGCCACCGCCACGCTGCGGATTGCCTTCCCTTCGGGCGCCATCTGCTGTGTGGAGCTGGAGAATCCCCGGAGCTGGACGGGGCGCCTGTGCTGGCACCTCATTCCGCCGCCGGTGCAGACGAGCTCAGGAGCTGCCGGATCCGGCGCTGTGCTTCCCTGAGCGCCTGCTCGGCAGTGAGCTCCCCGTAGAGGGCACGCACGACCGCCTCCTCAAACGCCGCTTCGATATCCAGCCACCGCGGATGCACCGGCGTCATTCGCGCGGAGCGCAACTGCTGTGCAAAGACGCGCCGGTAGGGAATCCGCAGGAGCTGCGCATCCTCAATGAAAGCGCTCTCGGCAGGGAATCCTGCTTCGGGAACGGTCCGGCAGAAGCGCGCCGCCACCGCCCCATCGGTGAGGAAGCGCACAAGCTGCAGCGCCAGCTCCTTGACCGGCGAAGCGGCGGTAATTGCCAAGTACTCCCCTCCGGCAAAGGAGATGCCGATTGTGTCCGGACGCACGCCCGGCAACGGTGCCACACCATATTCGGCAGCCGTCGGCAGATGGCGAATCTTCTCAGCAAGCCAGGCACCGGAGACCCACAGCCCCAGCTTCCCCTGCAGGAAGAGTGCATCCAATTGGCGCTGCGTCTCCACCAGCCCCACCCGTGCCAAGCGGAGATACTGCCCGAGCGCCGCCACTGCCTGTGGGGTCTCCAGCACGGGCATCCCGCTGGAGTCCAAGATATCGGCACCGAAGCTCCACAGGAGCGGCAGCACCTTCTTGTAGAGCCGGTGCGCATCGGCACCATTGACCCCACAGCCGTAGACGCCTTGCTCTGGAGCATGGATGCGTTCGGCAAACTGCTCCAGCTCCGCCCACGTGCGCGGAGCTCGGTCGGGCAATCCCGCCCTCTGCAGCAGCCCTCGATGGTAGAAGAGCACCCGGGTATCCACAACCCAGGGGACAGCGTAGAGCCGCCCCTTCCAGTACGCCGGCGCCAGGGCAAACTCCACAAAGCGTTCGGGTCGGATGCTGTCCCTGGGCAGCTCCCAAAGCACACCGGCGCTGGAGAACTGTGCCACCCAATCCGACCCCAACTCCACAACGTCGGGTGCAGTGCCGGAATTGAACGCCGCCAGGAGCTTCGCCTTGCCCTCGTTCCAACTGAGCTCGGTCAGCTCCACGCGGCAGCCCGAGCGCTGTTCAAACTCGGCAATCAGCTCCTGCAACGCCCGACGGTAGGAGGGTTCACTCCAAAAGTGCCAAAAGCGCACCACCCGCTGCGGGGGCGCTCCCGAAGGGGCGCACGCGCCAAGCAGGCACACTATGAGCACGACCGCCACGCGCATCAGCGCCCACCGCGGAAGAACAGCACCAGCGTCACCGCCGCTTGCAAGATCAGCAGCACATCGCGCACTACGCCGACGACCACCTCCAGGGTGCTCAGCGCTCCTCCGGGGACGATCACCGTATCGCCGGGATAGAGCAGCGGGTTCTGGCTGGGATCGCCCGTGCGCTGGTACAGCTCCAGGTTGTAGACCAGCACGCGCTCGACGATGGTGGTATCCACTCGCACGTCGCGCACAATGCGCACATCGGTCAACCGGGCGTACTCGGTCGGTCCCCCACCGAAGGAGATGAGCTGCACCAGCGTAGTCGAGCTGGGCACAAGGTAGCGCCCTGGTGCCCGAACGTAGCCCCAGAGGTTGACCGGAATGGTCAGCCCCGTGCCGAAGCTCAGGTCGTAGTACGCCGCTCCGCCCAGCCCCACGTACGGCAACGGTCGGGTCTCCTGCTGCTGTGGAGTGCGGAACAGGTCGCGCTGCTGCGCCATGAGCGGCACAGCGGCAAAGAGTGCCACAAGGAGCAGCTTCATTGCACCCCCTGCCCTGATGGAACTCACTGCGCCATCCAGAAGGTCTGCCACACCGAGCTTGCCCCTCGGTCTGGGCGCCCCGGCGTCACACGGCTGATGCGCCACCGGTAGAGCACGCCCGGACGCAGCGGAAGCGCCCGCCCATCCTGGTTGTAGCGAATGCGCGGGCGGGAGTAATCCAGCGGCACCCCGGCAAAGACCCACACCGGACGCAGCAGCCGCTCCGGAGCAGCGCTATCGGCCTCGAAGACGCGCAGCACCACGTAGCCCACGTTGTTGCTCCAGCGGAAGTAGAGCGAATCCGGCGCCACTGCCACCGCGCCGAGCGGCTCCTGCAGTACCGGAGGCTGCTCCAGCGTGAAGCGTGCAACGGAGGAGGGCGGTCCCTCGCGGCGATGGATCGAGCGGTCGAACGCACGCACGACGTAGTAGTAGGTGCGCCCGAGCTCGACATCGGTATCCACGTATGCGGTGTCCTCTGTGGTGCCATACTCCAGTGTTGCCAAGAGGGCGAAGCCGACGGGATTGCCCTCGGCGTCGGTGCTATCGGCTCGGTACACGCGGTAGCCTCCCACCCGCAGCGGGTCCAGAGCATGCCATTCCAGGCGAATTCCGCCCACGCCATTGGCAGCGGCATCGGGCCAAGGGCGGATACCGCTCTCCCAGGCAGCGGTGTCCGGACTCCGCTCCACCCACTGCGGCGGCGGCAGGTCAACCGGTGGCTCGGTCGCCGTGCCGCATCCCACAAGCAGCGCCAACACGGGCAGGAGACGTTTCATTGCAGCCGTTGGAGCAACTGTGCAATCCGGATGCTGAGCGCCAGCCGATGGACATTCCCCAACTGCTCCTGGGTCTCGGCAAGGAAGGCGTAGTCAGCAATCAGCATCCCAGCATCCACCCCAGCGCCCAGCGTCAGCGCGCGGGAATGCATCCCCACGCGCAGTGCAAAACTACGCCGGTAGAGCACTTCCAGCCCGTAGTGGGAGGAGCCCCCGTAGCGCCCCTCGCGGTCGTAGGCAAGCGTTGCCTCCAGATCCCAGAACTCCAGCGGCTGCGTCAGGGCAATGCCCCAGCGCACAGAGCTGGGCACCATGTGCGGTCGCTGCGTAGTCCACAGAATCCGCGTCTGCCCAATGTCGCGGATGCTCACGCCCAGCGCCAGCCGGGGCCAGCGCTCGTCGAAGGTGATGTCTTTGAGATTGACCCGCAGCAGCAGCCCGACATCGAGCCCAATGCCGGACGCGCTGTGCTGGGCAATCCGCTGCCGCAGCAGCCGTACGTTGACCCCAACGGGCAGCTCCAGCGGGACGGTAAAGCGCATCCAGCCGAAATCGATCGGCAGCACAATCAAGCGCGCCAGAGTGAGCCACACTGCATCATCGGCGTTGGGGATGAACTCCCCCTGTTCGGCGCGGCGCACCAGCTCCTCGCGCTCCTGTGGTGAGAGCACCCGCGTCAGGTCCGGATACCGCCGCAGATCCGGTACGGTGAAGCGCTCCCAATTCACCCCCACACGCAGTCCGCTCACCGGCAGCACAACGCCGGTGAAGAAGAAGTGCGCCAGTGGCGAGGTCGGCGAACCATACTGTGCGCTGTACATGCCCGAGAGCAGCGCCTCCTGAAGGAGTCCAACGCCGGCGGGGTTCCAGTAGAACGCCGTTCCATCGGTTGCAACGGCTGTGAAGGCGGTCCCCATCCCCAGGGCACGAGCACCCAAGGGAATCTCCAGAAATGCCGCCGCGTAGCGCTCCTGCTGTGCCCACAGCGCCAGCGCAAGCCCACACCAGACAACCCCGTTAGCGAACGCGCGCCACACTGCCCCGCCGCTCAATCACTGTGTCACCTGCTCGCACGCGAATTCGGTAGAAGTAGACGCCGTTGGCAACGGGCTGCCCATCGTCATCGGTGCCATCCCACCAGACCTCGTGGTAGCCCGGAGCCGTCGGGAGCCCCGTCCCCCCACGCAGAAACCCATACGCTTCGGTGGGCATCGTTGTGGGGAAGACCATGCGCCGAATCGAGCGCCCCGACGCCGTGTAGAAGCGCACCTCCACTTCGTCAACATTGCTGCTGCCCAGCAGCTCGTACGCCAGGAACATCTCCTCGGCAAAGGGGTTGGGGAAGGTGCCCAAGACGCGCAGCTCCAACTGCGTGGAGACCTCCAGTTGCACACAGGTGCGCTCGCTGGCGTTCCCGGCGCAATCGTGCAGCACAGCGCAGAGGATGTGCTTGCCGCTCTGCAGGCGCGGGCGGTAGCTGAGCGCCGCCGCCGTCATCGTCACCGCAGTATCCAGGAGCGCATACTCCGTCGGCGGAACGGGCTGCCCGTCCAACAGGAGTTGAATCGAAGCCGTGTCGGTTGCAATCCCGTTCTCATCCACCGCGACGATGCCGATTCGGGGATTAGCGGAGATGACCGAGCGCGTCGGCAAGGCGCGTCCCTCGGCAGTAATGCGCACCTGCGGAGGACGCCGGTCCGAGGTGGTGGCAACCATCACCGTAGTGGGCAGCTCCAACGAGGCTTGCAGCAGCCCAGGCTGAGGCTCCTCCGTCGGGATTCGCTGCCACAGCGGCAGACGGGAATGCCGTCGGTACAGCGCCGGCGCTGAGATGCGCAGGTTCGTATCCTGTACGGCGTACCACACCTGTAGCACCGCCCGGACGCGCACACCTGCAGGCTCGACCGTAATCCGCAGCGCTGCAGAGCCATCCGAGAGCCGCACCGGATGGATACCGGGCTGCTGCACCTCCGCCGAGGGCAACGCCTCTACGCATACCAATGCCGGTTGCGCCGGTGCCTGCGGTGCTGGGACCTGAAGCAGCACTGTGCCGGGCTGCCCTACCCATTGCGTTGCGCTCCCATCGGCGCTGGAGCCGATTCCCGGCAACAGTGCAAAGCAGGACAGCAGCACGCTATCGGCGCCCACATCGTTGAGGCGCAGCCGATTCCCGCCGACGCTGAGGCTATCGGGCTCCAGCGCTACTCGGACCAGGCTGCGCAGCAGCACCGCCGGTACAGCAATGAGCCAATCCAGCGTGCCATTGCCGGGAAGGTCCACCCGCTGTGCCGCCAGAAGCTGTACGCTGCCATCGGACAAGAGCCGTTCCACGCGGGCCGGCACCCCCGATGCCGGTGTCTCCGTCCAATTGAACAGCCGCACCCGCAGACGCGCTCCCTGCGCCGTGGGGACCATCCGCAGCGGTAGCTGTGCCGGCGGAAGGCTATCCGCACCCGCTCGCGGGGGGAACACCGCCGGATCGGCAAGTCCGGGGACCACAACGCTCTCCAGCGGCGTTGTCTGAATCTGCCCCGACTGCAGCTCCACTCCGAACAATGCCCGTACCTCTGCTCCCGGCAGCACCAAGCCCGCTGGAACCGGCACATCCGTGCGGTACAGCTCCGGCGCCACTACACTGCAGGAGAGCTCTCCGAGCGACTGCAGCGTCCCATCGGGCAGGCGCACGCTCACCGTTGCCCATACACGGCGCAGTGCGTCGCGGCTGCGCACGGGAAGCTGTATCCACAGCGGCTGCCCCGGCTGCGGCGGCGTGGGCTCCCATTGAATCGCTCCGAAGAGCACAGCTCCCGTGCTCAAGCGCAATCCGCCAAACACCGCCCGACGCCCGCCGGATTCGACCGCATACAGCCGCACCCGGAGCTGCTGCCCCGAATACCCCTGGGGCACACGAACCCAAAAGCGCAACTGCGGAGCGGAGAACTCCACGCGCTGCTCGCTCCCCTCCAGGTCGTTCCCGCGCTCATCCGCAAGCACAATGCGGGCAACGCCAGAGAAGGGGATCTGCGCCGTCAGCTCGACCTGCTCGCCCGGGTACGCCCATCCGCGCTGCGCCTGGAGCTGCACCGTATCGGTGGGCAGGCGCAGGAGCATTGCCGGATCGCCCAGCAGCGTTGCCTGCAGCAGCATCGAGAGCACGATCTCGTTCTGTAGCCCGTACGCCCGCGCCAAGTACAACAGCTTCCCCGCGCGGAATACATCCCCAAGCCGTGCTGCCGAGCGCGGTGCCGCAAAAAAGCTCTCCAGCAGCGCCGTCGAGAGGAAGAAGCTGTTCTCCAGCCACCCGAATCCGGAATTGCCCCACGCAGCGACGGCGCCCTTGCCTGCGGCAAGCAGCAGCGTCGTCAGCAATCCGCGCCGGTAGACCTGCTGCTCGAAGGCTCCGGTGAAGCACGTCAAGCTGGAGACAACGGGATAGCGCCCGCGGTTGTTGAGCAGCGCAACGTCCTCGTCACGAAACAGTCCAGCATCCTCCCAGATTCCACCGCCGCCGTGTCCGAGGAAGTTCACCACCGCTGCGCCACGGTCCCAGAGCTGCGCAAGCTCGGCCGTGTGCCCGCCGTACCGCTCCAGTGGCTGCCCAACGTAGAGCCGCCGCTGCGAGACCCCATCGGGGAGCCGTTCGGCAAGCAGCTCCGTCTGCTGCACAAAGCCATTGACTCCAGCAACGAGCAATGCCCGCGGGAGGAAGTAGTCGGCATCGAGCGCGGACTCGTACTGCTCCAGCTTGCTCACGACGGCATCGGCTTCGGCGAGCGTGCGCGCCGGGATGCGCCCGACGGCAATCTCGGCAATCGGATCGGGCACCACCGCACCCGTTGGGCTCTGGTACATCCCCTCGACGCACCCGTAGGGGTAGTCTGTCGGGGTCATCCCCCAGCGCCGAGTCTGCCAATGCTGGGGCGGGATCGCCTCGGCTGTGCCCAGCAGCACAACGTAGCGCGGCGGACGGCTCCAATTGTGCCAGGCATAGCGCAGGAAGTCCGCAATTGCCCGACTGGAGGCGATGCCGTCGTTGAACTCGTCGTAGATGTCCTCCACATCCACTGCCATTGCCGAAAGCCCTTGCTGGCGGCGCAGGCGCAGCAGTCGCTCGACCGGATGCTGTGCCTCTGTTGCCTGCGCACTGCGGCGGTCCCAAATGCCCTTGTGTGTGAGCAGCACATAGTCCGCTCCCACCGAGGTTGCAAGCTGCGAGGGGAGGTCGCGCTCCATGCGCTCCGGACCGCGCAGGCTGTCCACCGCAACGGCGTAGAAGAGCTCCTGCGGTGATGCCACGTAGGTCTGGAAGCGCACCGTGTAGGTCGTCCCACCAGCGCGTTGGGTGACGCGCTCGACCGTAACGTTGACGATGCGGGAGATGCCCACGCGGAAGACCATCACGTTCGGGCTACGGAACCCCTCCAGCGCAAAGGTGTACACCCCAGGCGGAGCCCCCGGCGGCACCGTAAAGAGGAGCTCATCGCCCACGGCGCGGTACAGGCGCGGATACCGCACACGGACCCAATTCAGGTAGAGCGCTGGGGCGCGATCGCCGGCTTCCGTGCAGTTGAGGATGTTGGCGACGGTGAGGGTGCTATTCTCTGCCTCGGTGAGAACCGATGCAGGGATTGGGGCGATCTGATCGCGCGGCGTCTGCAGTAGCATTGCCCGCGCGCCCGACCACGATGCTCGCAGCACCCGGCGCTGGTTGAGGTAGATCTCCGCCGTGTGCTCCGGACCCGGGCACGGGAACGCCGACACAAGCGCCCCGCAGAGCATCACCTCCAATTGCACAGGTTCTGATGCCACCGTTGCCGGCGCCGGCAGCGGCACGCGCACGGTCACGCTGGCGTTGGGTGCAACGCGCGCCCAAAAGAGCTGATCGCCGCGGAAGCTGGGCTGGAGCAGATCCCGATCCCAGGTCTCCACCGCACCGAAGCGCTCCTGCACGCGGTTCTCCTCCAGGATGACCGTGCTCAGGAAGTACTTCCCGCGCAAGTCCGTTGCCCGGCGCGGGTCGGTGATGCGGAGCTCGCCGGACTCCTCCACCATACGTGCCCCAGGGGCGGTTCCCCAGGTGAGCACGTAGACGTTCTCATCGCTTTCGGGGTCGCGGTACTGGTCGGCATCGGGGTTTTGGAAGTTCTTCAGGTTCGGCTCGGCAAAGAAGGCGATGTAGTCGGGGTCGGGCTCGTAGTGCTCCAAGCGCCCGTTGTTGTTGCGGTCGTAGACGTAGAGCGGCACCTGCTGTCCTCGATTCCACAGTTGCAGTGTTTGCAGCTCCAACGTGGCGATGGGCAATCCCAACTGCGCCAGCTCGCGAGCGGTCAGGCGCACCAGCCCCTGGCGCGAAACGTAGAGCTTGTACTGCCATCCATCGGGAGCGGTTGGAATGGGGCGCAGCGCCACGTCCGGTTGCAGAGTCCGCGCCACCGCAACACGCTCCACCGACGCGAGCGCATCAACTACTGCGAAGCGTGCTACCGAGGGGAGCGAAAGCCGCACCCGGAGCTGCCGAATCGCCTGCAGGCTATCCCTCACGGCGCGGTACGGCAGCAGCCGCAGCACTGCTCGGGCACTACTGCCGGCAAATCCCAGTGGCACAAGCTCCACCACCGTTGATGCCACCGGCGCGCACTCTCGGCATTCCAATAACGCCGGCGGTGCCGGTAGCGGGAGCAGCTCTTGCTCCACAATCTCCAGCCCCTGTAGCCGCGCCTCCGGAGGGCACTCCAGCGGCACGGCAAACCCATAAAACGGCTGCTGCGGAAGCCGAAACGCCCACCGTGACTCCGGAGGGAGCTGAACGCTCCTGCCCTCCCGCACTGCGAAGCGCGGTGCGGGGAAAGCGCACTCCACCACCAGTGTCCCCGGTCCGTCCCAGCGCCAGCGCACCTGGAGTTGCTCCGCCACTGCCGTACATCCCCACAGGGCAACAAGGAGTGCTGCGCCCCTACACCAGCACCACATCGGAGGCAAGCCCTTGCTGTACACCCCAGCCGGAGCAGATGACGTGCGGGCAGCCCCGTTGAATGTGCGCATCACTGCTGCCCTGCCCCGCGCAGAAACTCCTCGTAGAGCACCAGCAGTTCGCTGAGCACCATCGCCGTTGCACCCCAGAGGGGAACGGGCGCGTCAATTGCCCAGTACGGCACACGCAGCCGGCGTCCACCGCGCTCCCAGAACCCCACGCGCAGCCGCTCCCCCTGGCGCAGCAGCTCCAGGGGAACTGGCACCACCTGCTCCACCTCTTCGCGGTTGGGCACAAACGCTCCCCAGCGGAGCATCCCCAGCACCGGCACCATCGCTGCATGCGAGGAGGGCACGTACACGGGGGACAGCGTCCCCAGCACCCACACCTGCTCCGGTGCGATCCCGATCTCCTCCTGCCCTTCGCGCAACGCCGTCACCATCGGCGGTTCACCGGGCATGCTCATCCCTCCGGGGAAGCTCAGCTCCCCACGATGGCGACGCAACTGCGCACTGCGCAACGTCAGGACCACTGCCGGGGCAGCCTCCAGCTCCACCAGCAACACCAGCACCGCCGAAGGATGGCTCCCGGGCAGCGGACGCAGCGGACGATCCCGCCCCTCCTCCGCTGGCGCCATCATCCGGTGTGCGACCTCTCCGGGCAGCGGCTGCCGCAGCCGCCACTGCAAAAACTCCGCAAGCTGTACCAGCTCCCGCATCGCAGGCGTAGGGACGAACGAAACCGCCGCTGCCCATCGCACGTGGACACCGTGTGCTGCTGCACCCCCTGCGCTGGTTGCTCCTCCGGCTCACCGCTCCGCCGGAGCTCGGCTTTTTCGTATTTTCGGGCAGCAGCTTGTCCAAGCGCTCTGCGCCGCATCCATGCAGAGGATACCTATCCCGAACTGCGAGACCTGCCCCATCCGCTCCCAGAGCCTCTTCGGCGCCTTGCAAGAGCATCAGCTCCCCGAACTGAGCAGTTCCAAGGGGTGCTACTTCTTCCGCCGCGGCGAGGTCATCTTCCACGAAGGGAGCTACCCGGCGGGCATCTACTGCATACACCAGGGCGCGGTCAAGCTCTACCGCAGCGACTCCTCCGGCAACGTGGTCATCGTGCGCCTGGCACGCGCGGGCGACCTCTTGGGGTACCGAGCATTGCTGAGCAACGAACGCTATACGGCAACAGCAGAAGCTCTGGAGGACACCACTCTGTGCTTTATCCCGCGCCAGACCTTCTTCGAACTGCTGCGGCAGAACACCGATTTGATGGCTGCCGTCACCGAGCTGCTCGCCCGCGATCTGCGGGCAGCGGAGACCCGACTGGCCTCCCTTGCGCAGAAGAGCGTTCCTCAGCGCCTGGCAGAGATCCTGCTCTACCTGCGCGAGCTCTTTGGCGAGGACGAAACCGGCGCGCTCAAGACCACGATGACCCGCCGCGAACTTGCGGAACTGGTCGGCACTGCCCCTGAAACCGTCATCCGCTTGCTGAGCGACTTCCAGCGCCGCAAGCTCATCTCCACCGACCATCGCCACATCCGCATCCTGGACCCAGCAGGGCTGGCATACCTTGCCGACCTGGAGGATTGAGCTCGAGCTCATCACGTGCCGTGACTCAGGTCACTCGGTAGCCACCGCCGGCAAGCGAATTTCGCCCCGCACATTCTCAGGGGTACCCCATGACGGTGCTCGCCACAGAACTCCAGACACGGCTGTGCAGCCAATGCCCGCATGGATGGCTCAACCCACTGGCGGAGCTCAGCCCGGAGGCGCAGCGCGCAATCGCGCAGGAACGGCGGGTGAAGCACTTTCCCCACGGTGCTGTGCTGGCAGCCATCGGCGAACCCATCACAGAGCTTCTGTGCCTCTCCAGCGGGGCTGCCAAAGCCGTGTTGCCCGAACGCTCCTCTCAGCAGCTCCTGGTCGGGCTCTTCAAGCCCGGCGACGTCATCGGATTGCGAGACCTCTTCGGCGAGCGGCGCCATACGGTCAATGTCATCGCGCTGGAGGAGGTCACCGCCTGCAGCATTCCGGCAGAGCTGGTGCTGGAACATGCCCACGCATCCCCGAACTTCTGGCTCCGCCTGGTGCAATTGCTGACGCAGCAACTGGAGCATGTCGAGGGGCAATTCTTCGTGCTGCAGTCCCGCTCGCTCCGGGAGCGCCTGCTGGCGCTCCTCCGGGTACTGCTGCAGACCTACGGACTGGATGAGCAGCAGCGGCTGCGATGTCGGCTCCCGTTGAGCGAGCTGGCAACCTTGCTGCGCAGCTCCGTTCCCGCTGTTCGCAGGGCGCTCAGCGCGCTGCAACGGGCACAGCTCCTTCGGCTGCAGGGGGACTACCTCGTCGTTGCCAACCCGCAGGCGCTGGAGCGGTTGCTGGAGTAGTTGCAGCTCACGGCAGGTGGCGCTGGAGAAACTCCTGAAGCTGCCGATGGAACTGCAGCACCTCGCCGGGGACATCAGCCTCCCCCAACCCCCATTGGAGCCGGTACGAGCCCGTATCGCGCCGGAGCTCCAGGAAGACCACCATGTTACCCGTTCCCTGCAGGCGTAGCCCACGCTGCCGCCACTGCTCAAGCTGCCGGAGGAAGGGCTGGAGACTATCTGCCGGGCAAACACCGGCGGATTCGGTCCGTTCGGGCTGTCCGGGGAACTGGCTCCAGCGCAGAATCACACCATCGGAGCGCAGCAGGTAGCCGCTGTACAATCCCGTAAAGCCCCCACCTTGCCCTACCAGGAGCTCCCCTTCGATGGGCTTTTCGACTGCAGCGCTCCGGCACGCTCCCATCAGCAGCGCACTGAGGAGAATCCAGAGCAGCATCGGCACCCCATGGCGCAGGCTTCACATATCCGTTGACAGGCGCAGCCGCAGAATCCGGTCGTTGTCCCGATCGGCAATGTAGACCGTGCGGCTGTACACCGATACCCCGGAGGGTGCACGCAGTCGGTAGGCGCCCTCCCCACGGTACCCGCGCACCAGCCGTCCTCCGGGCGTGAGTACAAAGAGGGAATCCCGTTCGGCATCCACAACGTACAGGTTGCCCGCAGCATCGAAGGCGGCATCCTCCGGTGCGGCAAACCGCCCCGGCTCCAGCACGGTGTTCTGTGTGGTCGTTGGGTCGAACTTCTGCGCCCATCCCGCTCCCTCGCCCGTGACGTAGCGGAGCCATTGGACGCGGTACTGCATCGAGGGACCCCGCTGGAGGATGACCATCTCCGCTCCGTTGGCACTGACAGCGATGCCGCTGAGCTGCTCGATAGCATTGAGCGCGATGCCCCCGGGACGCAGCGTCGGGATTGGCGAACGCAGCCGGTCATCGGCGCCGATGTGGAGCACGGCGTCATCGGGGTCGATCGGCGAGGTATTCTGCGGACCCGTGCGCGCAAGGAGGTAGCTGTTGTCGGGCAGGACCGCAACGCCGGTGAAGCGGCGCTGGGGGCGTTCCGGCTCCGCATACGCCAGCCGAATCGGGGCGCGGGCAATATCGTGCGCACTCTCCCGCAGCCGGATGCGGAAGACCGCTCCTATCCGCGTCCGCCGACCGGAGAGGAGCGTATCCAGCTCCCCGCACACGAGCAGATCGAAATGCCCATCCTGGGCAATTGCCACCGGGCGCAAGAGCGGTGGCGATGTTCCCACCACCCGCCCGGCAAGGTCCAGCATCACGATGCGGTCATTCTCCGTATCGGCAACGTAGATGAAGGGTTCGCGCCCGACCAGCACCGCCGAAGGGCGGCGGAAGCCCGTCCACTCCGGCAGTACGGGCACGTAGACCGTATCCCCCACAGTGGGGCGCGGCGGCGGCGCCGTTGGCAGAGGCGGGCGCTCAGCACAGCCGCCCACCGCCACCGCCACTCCCAGATAGAGCCATCGAAGCCAGCTCATGGAACCGCTGGAGGCAATACCTGCAGCCCGATCCGGTGCACCGCTCCCAGCGGCGAGTGCCAGGCAAGGGCATAGTCCAGCTCCACCTGCACCGGGAAGGGCACCGCCACTCCCGCGCCCGCACTCCAACGCTCCGGCGCATTGAAGCGAATCCCGCAACGCAGCGAGAGCATCGCCGGAAACGCCTCAGAAAAGCGCACGGCGTATTCGGCTGCCAGGGCATAGCTTTCGGCATTGTCGCTGGGATGGTCCAACTGCCCCAGCAGGCTCAGCCGCTGCACAGGGCTGTTGAACAGCTCGCCCCCCACACCGATGCGGAAGACCGTCGGCGGAGCAAAGCTCCGGAAGCCCTGCGGAGTCCCCGGCAGCACCACCGGCTGCTGAAGCTGCCCCTGTGCCTGCAGCGGAGCACCATAGGCGGAGACCACCACCGCAAAGCGCAGCGTGCCGAAACCGGTCCAGTAGAGCGTTCCCGCATCCCAGGCAATCCCCTCCAAGCGCGCTTCAGCCCATTGCTCACGGATGTAGCGCAGTGTGACGCCAGCGCTGAACTGCTTGGTCAGACGCCGGGCATAGCTGAGCCCGATATTCCAATGCCCGAAGCGCCATTGCCGTCCGGTGCCATAGGGCTGGAACTCGGTGGTCTCTGGAATCGGAGGCAGCGCCAGCACCGCAGCGCTCAGGGCAGCGCTTCCGAGCTCGCCCAGCCGCACGCTCCCGTAAGCCGTGTGCACAGCGATATCGGCAACGAAGCGGAGCGTGCTGAATTCGGCGCTGTACTCGGGCAGCTCGGCGACCAGCGCAGGATTGAGCCACACAGCACCCCCCTGCGGCAATGCCACCGCAACGGCATTGAGCCCAGCAGAGCGCGCTCCCTGCGCGAGCTTGAGCGCCGTTGCCAGAGCAATCCCCACGCGCTCGCTCCCAAACTGTGGGAGAAGCTGCGCCTGCAGCGGCACACAGACCAACAGGAGCAACAATCGCCGCATTCCTCAGTGCCGGGCAACCCCGCCGTCCACGTTGATGGTCTGCCCCGTGATGATCCCCGATGCCGGCATCGCCAGGAAGGCAAGCACGTTGGCGATATCTTCGGGCTCATCGGCGCGATGGACCGCCTGCTGCGGCAGGATGTGCTGCAGAATCGTCTGCGACAGCGGCGCCGCGTTCGGACGCTGCGTTGCCGTCAGCCCAACGGTGATGGCATTGACCGTGATGCCGTAGCGCCCAACCTCGGCTGCCAGCGAGCGCACAAACCCGATGATGCCCATCTTCGCCGTGACGTAGTGCACCAGGTACGGCGTTCCCAGCCAGACCGTATCGGAGGACAGCGCAATGATACGTCCGAAGCCGCGCTCCTTCATCGAGGGCAGCACGGCTTTGACCGTCAGGAAGAGGCTGTTGAGCGTCACATCCAGCATGTAGCGCCACTGCTCGAAGGTCAGCAGCTCGAAGGGCTCCTCCTCGTAAAACCCCACGTTGTGCACGAGGATGTCCACGCCGCCCCAGTGCGCGCGGATGCACTCCATCATCGCCTCCACGTCGCCGGGCTTGGTCAAATCCGCGCGGATAGTGAGCACCTCTGCGCCCAGGCGACGGACCGCTTCGGCGGTCTCGCTGGCATCGGCGATATCCGCGATGGCGATTCGGGCACCCTCGTGAGCAAGCCGCACACAGAAGGCGCGCCCATTGCCGATTGCCGCCCCTGTCACCAGTGCCACCCGTCCCTGCAGCCCCTGTTCGCCGCGAGATTGCTGCATTCGGGTTTACCGACGGTCCGTCAGGATATCCTCCCCGGTGCGGTTCGCTTGCATTCCGGCAGCGATTCGCTCGCGCGCCTCAGGGGTGAGCAGCCCCAGCTCCCTGCCCACGCGCTCGAACACCTCCAGGATGCGCTCCAGATGCTCATCCTCGTGCGTTGCCATGTAGCTGGTGCGCATCATGCTCATGTTCGGGGGCACCCCTGGCGGGATAAAGGCGTTGACGAACACCCCGGCATCGAAGAGCTTACGCCAGAAGAGCAGCGCCGTCTCCACATCGCCGACGATGACGGGCACAATTGCCGTCTGCCCATCGAGCGTGTGGAAACCCAGCTCCTTGAAGCCCTGGCGCATCTTGTTGGCATTGCGGATGAGCTTGTCCACCAGCTCCGGCTGCTCCTCCAGGATCTCCAACGCCGCCAGCGCCGCAGCACACGACGCCGGCGTGGGGCTTGCGCTGAAGATGAGCGCCGAGGAGTGGTGCTTCAAGTAGTTGATCACACGCTCCGGACCGGCAACGAAGCCCCCCAGCGAGGCAAAGGTCTTGGAGAAGGTGCCCATCGTCAGGTCCGTCTGCTCCGTCAGCCCAAACATGCTGGCGGTGCCCCGCCCACCAACCCCAATCACCCCGATGGCGTGGGCATCATCCACGAGGACGCGCGCGCCATACCGGTGCGCCACCTCCAGCAGGCGCGGCAGGTTGACGATCTCCCCGGTGACGGAGAACACCCCGTCAGTGACCACCAGCTTGCCCGCCGACTCCGGGATGCGCGACAGAACGCGCTCCAGGTCCTCCATATCGTTGTGCCGGTAGCGCACAAATTCGGCGAAGCTCCCCTTTGCCATCAACGCACCGGCAACGATCGAGGCATGGTTCTCGCGGTCGCTGATGACGTAATCGCCCTTCTGCACAAGCCCCGCGATGGTCCCTATCGCGGTCTGGAAACCGGTGCTGAAGAGCAACACCGCCTCATAGCCCAGGAAGCGCGCCAAGCGCTCCTCCAGCTCAATGTGCAAATCGAGCGTACCGGTCAGGTAGCGCGAGCCCGAGCATCCGGTGCCGTACTTGCGAATGGCGGCGATGGCGGCTTCCTTGACCTTCGGGTGCGTGGTCAAGCCCAGGTAGTTGTTCGACCCCGCCATGATGATCTTCCGCCCCCCGATGGTCACGACCGGACCCTCGTTCTCCTCCAGGGGGTGGAAGTAGGGGTACAATCCCCGCGCTTTGACCTCATCGGCGCGCGTGAAGGCAAAGCAGCGTGCGAACAGATCCACGGCTCACCTCTGTGCCGTCGCACATGCCCAACGTGGCGCAAATATCCGAAAAAGTCCTCGACAGGGGAGGCTATTCAGCGTGAGCGGCAGCGGGACTGCCACAGGACAAAGCGCAGCGGGAGCTCCCGTGCCCGGCTGATCCCGATGCGCGGCGTTCTCCGCACCGCCTCCGGTGCAATCGGCTCCGGCGGCGGCACGATGAAGAGCTCCGCCGAGCAGACCGAGCGGAAGTTATCGCTGAGCTCAAACCCAAACGCCCGTGCCAGGTTCGCCGGACCCCGGCACAGGGCTTCCCATTGGACCTCTCCCCGACGGCGCCGCATCAGCTCCTCGCCGTGGAGCACTTCGGCGGCGCGGAGCAGAACTGCCCCGGGGCGCCCCTCCGGCTCGGTGACTACATTCACGCACCGATGCCGTCCGTAGATGGCGTACACGTAGAGGATGCCCCCGGCTGCAAACATCGGTGCCGTGCGCTCACTCCAGCCCCGCGCAGCATGGTTTGCAGCATCGCCGTCGGGGAGATATGCCTCCAGCTCAACCAATCGGGCAGCGCAGAGCCCTTCGGGCTCACGCTTGACCAACACCGCCCCCAGCAGCCCCCAGGCGACCTCCACGGTCGGTCGCTGGTAGAACTCCCACCCATACGCCCGCTCCGGCGCGAACACTTCTGCAGTGCTCATCCGTCTTATCGCCTTGGTCTGCTCATCCCACATTGCCCAATGGCACGGCTGCGAATCGGTCATATTGACGTTGCCGACGCGCTTCTTCTGGCGCCGATGGAGGACGTCACCGACCGCGCCTTCCGGCTCATCTGCCGGCGCATGGGAGCCGACATCGTCTACACCGAGTTCATCTCCTCCGACGGTCTGGTGCGCAACGCGTGGAGGTCCGTCGAAAAGCTCACGCTGCACCCGCAGGAGCATCCCGTTGCGGTGCAGATCTTCGGCGGCGACCCAGAGGTAATGGCGCACGCAGCCCGCATCGCCGAGCAAGCCGAACCGGACTTCCTGGACATCAACTGCGGCTGCTGGGTGCAGAACGTCGTCGCGCGCAATGCCGGCGCAGCCCTTCTCAGAGACCCTGACCAGATGGTGAAGCTGGTGCGCGATGTGGTTCGCTCAACTCGGTTGCCGGTGACGGTCAAGACCCGCTTGGGGTGGTCGCGCGATTCGATCGTGATCGTGGAGCTGGCACAACGCCTGGAGGAGGTCGGCATTGCCGCCCTCTGCGTGCACTGCCGCACCCGCGACCAGGGGCATTCCGGCAGCGCCGATTGGTCCTGGATCCCGCGCATCAAGGAGCGGGTCTCCATCCCGGTCATCCTCAACGGGGATGTGCGCACGCCCGAGGATGTCCGCCGCGCCTTCGAGCAGACTGGCTGCGATGGGGTCATGATCGGGCGTGCCGCCATCGGCAACCCCTTCATCTTCCAGCGGGCAAAGGAGTACCTGCGCACCGGAGTGGTTCCCCCTGAGCCCTCGGCATTGGAGCGCATTCAGATGTGCCTGGAGCATCTGCGGCTCCTGGCGGACTTTGTGGGCGAGGAGCGCGCCGTGTGCGAATTCCGCCGCTTCTATGCCGGCTACCTCCGGGGACTCTACGGCTCTGCTGCCGTGCGCAACGAGCTCATGCAACTGCGCGAGCTCGCCGCCGTTGAGGACCGGCTCCTCTCCTACGCCGAACTGCTCCGCCGCGAGGCTCACCCGCTGCCGGAAGCGAGCACGCCAGTGTGAGCCTGGGCATGGGCGCTGGTGCAGAGCATATCTCCTGGCTGCGGCAGCATGTGCGCTTGGAGCTGGAGCGCTTTGGTGTCCGGACCAATAGCCGAGTGCTCTGCGCCGTGAGCGGCGGGGTAGATTCCATCGTGCTGCTCGATGTGCTTGTGGCACTCTCCTCGGAGACGGGATTCTGGCTGGGGGTGCTCCATGCCGATCACGGTCTGCGCGGCGAACAATCGCACCAGGACGCCGAGTTCGTGCGCTCCGTTGCCCGCGCATACGGGCTTCCCTTCGCCGAGGAGGCGCTGCCGGTTGCAGAGTACGCCCGTGCCCATCGCTGCGGGCTGGAGATGGCGGCGCGGCAACTGCGATACGATTTCTTCGCCCGCCATGCCCGCCAAATGGCTGCAACGCACCTTGCTCTCGCCCATACCGCCGACGATGTTGCCGAAACGCTCCTGCTGAACCTGCTGCGCGGCGCCGGCATCGATGGGCTCAGCGCAATGCCCCCCAGCCGTCAGCTCACCCCCGAGTGCCTGCTGATTCGCCCGCTCCTGGCGGTGCGCAAAGCCCAGCTCATCGCCTACGCTCAAGCGCGGGGGCTCTCCTGGCGCGAGGACCCCAGCAACCGCGACCGCCGCTTCCTCCGCAACCGCATTCGCTGGGAGCTGCTGCCGTTACTTGAGACCATCACCCCGGCAGCGGTGCGGAAGCTTTGCCAGACGGCAACACTCCTTGCCCAAGCACGGCAAGGGATCGCCCAGCTCCTGGAGCCCCTCCTCCAGCAGGCAGCGCTTGCCGAACCCGGCTTCTACTTCTCCGAAGAGCAGCTTGGGAGGCTGCCGGAATTCCTCCGTTTGCAGCTTTACCGCCTGGCGCTGCAGCGACTGGGGCAGACCTACAGCCCTGGGCAGGCTCACCTGCGCCGCCTGCTGGAGCTGGAGCGCTCGCCCACCGGGACGCTGCTGCCGCTGGGAAAAACACTCTATGCCGTCCGCGAACACGCCGGTATCAGCCTGCTACAGAAGCTCCCTCCGCTGGGGCAGTGCCTCATCACCGGCTGCGGCACCTACCGGCTCGATGGCTGGGAGCTGGAGATCGCCGAAGTCCCCGCCGAGGAGGTTCGCTTCACTCCTGACCCCACTGTGGAGTACGTGGATGCCGAGCGCTTCCCAGCCCGGGTCCTCTGGCGAGCCGTTCGCGCCGGCGACCGCTTCCACCCGCTGGGGATGCCGGCACCGATGAAGTTGGGGGATTTCCTCACTGCGCAGCGCATTCCCCACCACCGCCGTCGCAGCCTCTCTGTACTGGCTGAGGGCTCGCGCGTCCTGTGGCTGTGCGGCGTGCGGTTGAGCGCTGAAGTGTGTGTGCGACGCGAAACCCAATGCTTCCTTCGGCTGCAATTGCGGAAAGTCTCACCAGATACGTGGTCGGATGCACCCGGAACAGATTGAGCTCAACGGACACCGCTTCCGCCGCTTCCTCACCCGGCAGCAGATTGCCGCCATCGTGGAGCGGCTGGCACAGCAGCTTCGAGCGGACTACGCCGGGATTACGCCTGTCTGCCTCATTGTGCTCAAAGGCGCCTTCGTGTTCGCTGCCGATCTGCTGCGCGCGGCGGGTATCCCCTGCCGTGTGGAGACCATCCGCGCCCGCAGTTACGGCACGGCGATGCACTCCAGCGGACGGGTAGAGATCCAGCCACCGGAGCTCTCGCTTGCTGGCGCCGATGTGTTGCTCATCGAGGATATCGTGGACAGTGGGCTGACGCTGCGAGAATTGCTCGGCTTCCTGCGCCGGCAGCAGCCAGCATCACTGCGTATTGTGGCGCTACTGGCAAAGCCCTCTGCACGGGAGCTGCAGCCGCAGCCCGACTACATCGGGCTTGAGATCCCACCGCTCTTCGTCGTCGGCTACGGGATGGACTACGCCGAGCACGGTCGCTACCTGCCCGACATCTACGCCCTGGAGGAGCCCGAGCAAGGCAATCCCGCACGGGAGCGTACGTCCTTTGCGGTGGTTGACCCATCCCGAACAGCTGAATGAATCGCCCGCGCAACTCTTCGCGTCCTCCCACGCCCGATGGGCAGCCCCCGGTCGGACGCACCTTCCGCACCCTGCTGGGCTGGCTGCTGCTGATGATGGGCGTCCTGCTGCTCTATACGCTCTTCCGCAGCGCCGAGCGACCGGAGTGGACGGTCACCTACACGGAGTACCTGCAGCTGCTGGAGGAGGGCAAGATTGCCTCGGCAACGATTGTCAAATCGCGCTTCAACGACTACGAATTCCGCGGGGTGCTCAAAGAGCCCATCACGCTCATCCGCGACGGGCGTCCGCGCCAGGTCCGCTACATCGTCACCAAGCTCGGCGTGCTGGATGCCGAAACCGAGCGCCGATGGGCAGAGAAGGGCATCCAGTGGACGTACGAATCCGGCGACAACCCCTGGTGGGATAGCCTCATTTCGGTGCTCCCCTGGGTTGCGCTCATTGCGATCTACTTCCTGCTGCTGCAACGCATGCAGGTGGGGACAACGCGCAACATCTTCTCCTTCGGCAAGGCGCGCGTTCGCATCAGCGATCCCTCGCAGCCGCGTGTCACCTTCGACGATGTTGCCGGAGCCGAGGAAGCCAAGGAGGAGCTGCGCGAGATCATCGAGTTTCTGCGGAATCCGGAGCGCTTCCGTGCGCTTGGGGCAAAGGTGCCCAAAGGGGTGCTCCTGGTCGGTCCGCCCGGCACGGGCAAGACGCTGCTGGCGCGCGCCGTTGCCGGCGAAGCTGGGGTGCCCTTCTTCTCCATCTCCGGGGCTGACTTCGTGGAGATGTTCGTCGGCGTGGGCGCCAGCCGCGTGCGCGACCTCTTCGAACAAGCCAAGCGCCACGCCCCCTGCATTGTGTTCATTGATGAGCTGGATGCCGTCGGACGGCAGCGGGGTGCGGGCTTGGGCGGGGGACACGACGAGCGCGAGCAGACCCTCAACCAGCTTCTGGTCGAGATGGACGGCTTTGAGCAAAACAGCGGCATCGTGGTGCTTGCCGCAACGAACCGTCCCGATATTCTGGACCCCGCGCTGCTGCGTCCGGGGCGCTTCGACCGCCGTATTGTCGTCGATCTCCCCGATGCTCGCGGGCGCGAGCAGATCCTGCGGGTCCACACCCGGCGCATCCCGCTGGCACCGGATGTGGACCTGGCGCGCATCGCCAAAAGCACACCGGGATTCTCCGGAGCTGACCTGGCAAACCTGGTCAACGAAGCCGCTCTCCTGGCAGCGCGCCGCAATAGCCGCCTGGTGACCATGCAGGACTTCGAGAACGCCAAGGACAAGATCCTGCTGGGCATCGAGCGCAAGAGCTTGGTGCTCTCCGAACGCGAGCGCGAAATCACCGCCTACCACGAAAGCGGACATGCCCTGCTGGCAAAGCTCCTGCCCAACGCCGACCCCATCCACAAGGTCACCATTATCCCGCGCGGGCGCGCCCTCGGCGTCACCGCCCACCTGCCCGAGGAGGACCGCTACACCTTCACCAAGGAGTACATCGAGGACCGCATCACGATGATTCTGGGCGGGCGCGCAGCCGAGAAGTTGGTCTTCGGGCGCGTCACAACCGGTGCTGCCAATGACCTGGAGCAAGCCACCCGCCTTGCCCGCAAGATGGTCTGCGAATGGGGCATGAGCGAGGTCATCGGTCCGGTTGCCTTCAGCAATCGGCACGAGGAGGTGTTCCTGGGACGGGAGATCGTCCAGCCGCGCGAGTACAGCGAGGAGACCGCCCGGCTCATCGACGCCGAGGTTCGCCGCATTGTCAACGAAGCCATGGAGCGTGCCGAGACATTGCTGCGCGAAAATCTGCCCGCCCTCCATCGCCTGGCGCAGGCACTTCTGGAGCGCGAGGTGCTCGATGGGAACGACGTCGAGCGCATCCTCCGCGGAGAGGAGTTGCCACCACTCTCCTCCGATGGGCACGCCCGCGCAGCGCAGCCGGCTCCCAGCGCTTCGGCATAATTGCATGATTCGCTTGCGGCGGCTCCAGCCACTGAAGAGCTGGAATACGTTCGGCATCGCCGAGACCGCCGCCTACGGCACCGTGTGCACTCGGGTGGAGCAACTCCACTCCCTCCGCCGGCGCCGTGAGCTGCATGGGCTTCCTCTTCTCCCGCTCGGTGCGGGCAGCAACGTGCTCTTTGCCGAGCCATTCCCCGGAGTGGTGGTGCGCGTTCGATTGCGGGGCATCCGCTGCGTTGCGGAATCCGCACACGAGGTGCTCGTCGAAGCCGCTGCCGGCGAGCCCTGGCACAACTTCGTGCGAACGTGCCTGACACAGGGCTGGTACGGCTTGGAGAACTTGGCGCTCATCCCCGGCACGGTCGGCGCTGCACCGGTCCACAACATCGGTGCTTACGGGGTTGAGGTGGCGGAGTTCCTGGATGGGGTAGAGTTCTGGGAGCACGAGAGCGGGCAATTTCTCTGGCTGCCGGCTGCGGAGCTGGGGCTGGGTTACCGCAGGAGCCGTCTGCGCACGGAGCTCTTGGGGCGGGGGATTCTCACGCGTGTCCGCTTCCGGCTGCTGCGGCGTCCGCGTCCGCATGCGCAGTACCCGACGCTGGCAGCGTTGCTCGAACGGGAGCGCATTCGACATCCCACGCCATGGGACATCTTCCATGCCGTGTGCCGGCTCCGCCGGCAGCGCCTTCCCGATCCGCGCCGCCTGCCCAACGCTGGAAGCTTCTTCCGCAACCCCATTGTGCCGGCACGCCAGGCACAGGAGCTTCGGCAGCGGTATCCGGAGCTGCCGCTCTTCCCCGCTGGTGCGGATTCGGTCAAAATCCCAGCAGCCTGGCTCATCGAGCGGTGCGGTTGGAAGGGATACCGCCGAGGGGATGTCGGGGTTGCCCCGCAGCATGCCCTGGTGTTGGTCAACTACGGCGGGGCGTCTGGGCGGGAGATTCTGCAGTTGGCGCAGGAGATTGCTCGCTCGGTGTGGGAGCGGTTCCAGATTCGCCTGGAGCCGGAGGTGCTGATTCTCCCTGCGCAGGCATGGCAGCCATAGCCGCGCCGTAGTCGGCGGGGAATTCCAGCAACTGCACGCCCTCCTGAGCGGAAACGGGTCGCATCTCCGGCGAGGGCGGGCGCAACCCCCGCTGCACCATCAGGCTGTAGACCGCCTCCAGCACGCCGTTGATGAACTGCCCGCTGCGCTCGGTCGAATACCGCTTTGCCAGCTCCACCACCTCGTCAATGATGACCGCCACAGGTGTCTCCGGCATCGCCAGCATCTCCGCGATGCTCAACTGCAGCAGAATTCGGTCCAGGAACACCAGGCGCTTCAGGTCCCAATTGAGCAGGACACCGGCAAGCAGCTCCTGTGCCAGCTCCCAATACTGCTGAGCCGCCTGGAGGAGGGCACGGGCGAAGGCTATCTCCTCGGCGTCCCACTGGATCGGCGTATCGGCTTCCAGCTCGGCAATCTCCTCCACCGAAAGCACTTGCCGCGGCGGCATCGGAGGCACATCGGTGAACTGCCGGTAGAAGATGTGCTCGAAGACCGCCTCCCAGGGCAGCTCGGCAGCAACGGCAGCGGCAAGGACCTGCAGCACCTTCTCGCGCGCCAGGCTCCGGCTCCCGCGCACACTACTGCGGCGCCGCAAAGGGAACAGCTCCACCCGCTCACCGTCCTCCTTCCGCCGCCTGGGCATCTGTGGCTATCCCGTGCTCATCCACGCAGTATCCTGTGGGCAAGTTCGGCAGCCGCCTCCGTGGGCGGTTGATTCCGCTCCTGCGCCAACTGGAACACCCGCAGCAGCGTGGTGTAGATCCCCTCAACGCGCCGGAGTACGCGCTCCCGGTCGTACTCGCCCTCCAGTTCGGCAGCAACGTTGATGAGTCCACCGGCATTGATGACGTAGTCGGGCGCATACAGGATGCCGCGCTCGTGCAGGCGAAGTGCATCGGCGTGCTCATCCTGGAGCTGATTGTTCGCACCTCCGGCAACGATGCGGCAGCGCAGGCGCGGAATGGTGCGTTCGTTGAGGGTGCCACCGAGCGCATTTGGCGAGAAGATATCGCACTCCACGTCGTAGATAGCCTCAGGGTCAACGGCGGTGATGGCGTTGCCCAGCTCCTCCCGCAAGCGCTGGACCTTCTCCGGGAAGATGTCGGCAACGTACACTGCAGCACCTTCGCGCACAAGATGCGCCACCAGATGGCGCGCCACGTTGCCCGCTCCTTGCACAGCGATGGTGCGTCCAGCAAGGGAATCCTCCCCGTAGACCACCTGCGCGCAGGCTTTCATGCCACAGTACACCCCGTACGCCGTCACTGGCGAGGGGTCGCCACTCTTGCCCGCCACGCCCGTCACGTAACGCGTCTCCTGGCGAATCCACTCCATATCCTCCACGGTTGTGCCCACGTCTTCGGCGGTGATGTAGCGTCCGCCGAGGCTCTCCACAAAGCGCCCGAAGGCACGGAAGAGCCCTTCGCTCTTCTCCGTGCGCGGGTCACCGAGGATGACCGCTTTGCCGCCCCCGAGCCGCAGCCCTGCCAGAGCAGCCTTGTAGGTCATCGCACGCGAAAGCCGCAGCACGTCCTGCAGCGCTTCCTCCTCGGTGCGGTAGTTCCACATGCGCACGCCCCCCAGCGCCGGACCCAGCGTCGTATCGTGAATGGCAATGATTGCCCGTAACCCCACCGCCGGTTCCGAACAGAAGACCACCTGCTCATGCCCGTAGGCGCGCATCTGCTCAAAGACCGACATCCGCTCTCCACAACTGTTGCACCCTCGACGAGCGCGGCAAAATTAGGGCAAAAGCGCACGGGAAGCGTTGCACACTACCCGCTCCGACGGCACGTCTCACGCTGCGGCGCCCGTTTCACAATGCCATCGTCAACGATGCTCGACCTCCTGCGCTGGAGCCTTCCGCTGCTGATGCTGTGGGGTACCACCATTGCAGCGCAGCAGCCACAGGAAGCCGCTCCCTCCGAGCCAACACCTGCACAGCCCACTGTGGCGCTCCGCACCGATACGATCGCCGTCGCCGGACGCTGCGGACACTGCCAGAAGCGCATCGAAGGCGCCCTCAAAGAGGTCGAGGGCATCCACTCGGCTCGGTGGGACCGGCAGACCAAGCTGTTGGTGGTGACCTACGAGCCCGAGCGGATCTCGCGCCGGCAGATCCAGGAGCGAATCGCCGCCGTTGGGCACGACACCGAAGAGGTCACCGCTCCCGAGGATGCCTATGAGCGGCTCCCCAAGTGCTGCCGATACCGTCCGGAGTGAGACTCCCGCCGCTGAGCGCTCCCGCACGGAGGTGTACCCCGTGGTGGGGATGCACTGCGCCGGATGCGCCGCAACGATTGAGCGAGTGCTGCGCGCACAGCCGGGAATCGCACAGGCGGAGGTCAACTTCGCTGCCCAGACCCTGACGGTCCGCTACGACACGCGGCGCTGGAACGCTGAGCGGCTCCGCGAGCAGGTGCGCCAACTGGGCTACGACCTTGTGCTCTCGGCGGAGCACCTGGAATCCCCGCAGCGGGAACGGGTTGCGCAACTGCGCCGCCGGGCGACGGTTGCGGTCATCTTCGCCGTGCCGGTCATAGCCCTTTCGATGCTCCTCCACGGGCGGGTACCGGCGCTGCTCCTGCTGGCGCTGACGCTTCCGGTCGTCTGGAGCGGGCGCGAGTTCTTCCTCACCGCATGGAAGCAGGCACGGCGTCGCCAAGCGAGCATGGATACGCTGGTAGCGCTGGGGACGGGAGCCGCACTGCTGCTGAGCCTTGTCGGGACATTTGCACCGGAGTTTGTGCAGCGGCTCGGCTTCGCCACGCCCCTGTACTACGAAGCCGCTGCCGCAATTCTGGCAGCCGTGCTTGTGGGACGCTTCATCGAGGAGCGTGCTCGGCTGCAAGGGTCGCGTGCCATCGAACGCTTGCTTGCCCTTCAGCCCAAGACCGCCCGCCGTGTGCGCGAAGGCGCCGAAGAGGAGGTGCCCGTTGCACTCCTTCGTGAAGGCGATACCATTCGCGTGCGCCCTGGCGAGCGCATCCCCGTCGATGGGGTGGTCATCGAAGGCAGCTCCGCCGTGGACGAGAGTGCGCTCACCGGCGAGCCTATCCCGGTTGAGAAGCTCCCCGGTATGCGCGTATGGGCGGGAACGGTCAACACAACGGGCAGCTTTCTCCTGCGTGCCGAGCATGTCGGAGCCGCCACTGTGCTGGCACAGGTTGTGGAGTTGGTGCGCCGCGCCCAGACGCAGAAAGCCCCTCTGCAGCGCACGGCTGACCGAGTGGCGGCGGTCTTTGTGCCCATTGTGCTGCTTTTGGCGCTGGTGACGGCGCTCGGCTGGGGGCTGCTGGGTCCGGAGCCTCGATGGGCGTATGCGTTTCTGACGGCGACCTCGGTGCTGCTGGTTGCCTGCCCATGCGCCTTCGGTTTGGCAACGCCGATGGCGTTCCTCATGGGCATTGGGCGCGCCGCTGAGCAGGGCATCCTGGTGCGCGAGCCTACGGCGTTGGAGCAGCTCTGGCGCTGTAGCGCAGTGGTGCTGGATAAAACGGGCACGCTCACCGAAGGCAAACCCACTGTGGTGGAGCAGTTCTGGGTGCACGACTCCCCCGAACACCGTGCCGCACTGGCAGCCCTGGAGGCGCGCTCGGAGCATCCCCTGGCGGCAGCGGTGTTGAACGTACTGGGTCCGCCCGAGCCTACGGTGCCGGTGGAGCATTTCCAGGCGCTGCCGGCACAGGGGGTCCGCGCCATCGTTGCTGGGCACACCTACAGCATCGGCACGCCGCGCATACTTCCCGAAGCCCTTCTTCCGCAGCCGCTGCGCGAGCGCCTATCGGAATGGGAAGCTGCCGGGTACACACTGGTGCTTGCCGCCGCCGAAGAGGAGCCCATCGCCGCATTTGCACTGGCGGATGTGCCTCGTCCGGCAGCGTCCGAGGCGGTGGAATACCTGCGCTCGCGTGGCGTGGAGGTACATCTCCTCACCGGCGACCATGCTGCCGCAGCCGCCCGAATTGCCCGCCTGACCGGCATTGAGCACGTCCGCGCTGGAATGCTCCCGGCTGAGAAAGCCGAGTACGTCCGCGCTCTCCAGCAGCGCGGGCACCGTGTTGCCGTCGTCGGCGACGGCATCAACGATGCCCCTGCACTGGCGCAGGCAGATGTTGCCATCGCTGTAGGCACCGGCACCGATATCGCCGTGGAGACGGCAGCGCTGGTGCTGGTCGGAGGTAATATCCATCGGCTGGTGGCAGCATGGCAGCTCTCCGAGCGGCTGTACCGGATTGTACGGCAGAACCTGGCATGGGCATTCGGCTACAACGTGCTGGCACTGCCGATCGCCGCCGGACTTGCCTATCCTTGGACGGGCTGGCTGCTTTCGCCGATGCTCGCCGGTGTGGCAATGGCAGCAAGCTCGGTCTCGGTCGTGCTCAATAGCCTCCGCCTGCGCCGCGTGCGCTTTGTGCATCAGGGACCCCGACAAAGCCCCTCCACAGCATAGTGGCGGAGTTTTGTAACTTTGTCGCGCAGTGAAATGCCGCTGCGGTCGTTCCGCGCGTGGTACGGGGCAGTCATTCGGGGCAAGGCTCTCCAAGCATGTCGGACCAAGCACACGCAGGAGTGATGGCACTCAAGCTCAAGCCCTTCCGCAATGAGCCGCACCTGGACTTCAGCGTTGCCGAAAACTTCAAGCGGCAGCGCCGCGCCATCGAAGAGGTACGCAAGCGTTTCGGGCAGGAGTACCCCAACCTGATTGCGGGCAAGGAGGTGTGGTCGCGCGAGAAGCTGCGCTCGATCAACCCCGCTCATCCCAGCGAGGTGGTGGGCGTCTTCCAGAAAGCCACGCGGCGCGACGCCGAACAGGCGCTGCAAGCTGCCTGGCAAGCCTTCGAGGAATGGAAGCGTGTACCGGCAGAGGAGCGCGCCCAATACCTCCTGCGGGCAGCCCAGGAGATGCGCCGCCGCCGGCTGGAGCTCAATGCCTGGATGATCTGCGAGGTGGGCAAGAACTACGCCGAAGCCGACGCCGATACCTGCGAGGCAATCGACTTCCTGGAGTACTACGCGCGCGAAGCCATCCGCTACGCCCAACCACAGCCCGTCACCCCAGTTCCAGGTGAACGCAACGAGTACTTCTACATCCCGCTCGGCGCGGGTGTCATCATCCCCCCGTGGAACTTCCCCTTAGCCATCCTCACGGGGATGACCTCCGCCGCCATCGCCGCCGGCAATACCGTCGTGGTCAAGCCCTCCTCAGAGTCCCCAATGATGGGCTGGCTCTTGGCGGATATCTTCCGCAGCGTCGGGCTGCCCGAGGGCGTGCTCAACTTCGTCGTCGGTAGCGGTGCCGAGGTCGGCGACTACCTGGTTGCCCATCCGCGCACGCGCTTCATCGCCTTCACCGGCTCCATGGAGGTGGGCTTGCACATCCACGAACTGGCGGCAAAGCCGCAGCCAGGGCAGATCTGGATCAAGCGCACCATCCTGGAGATGGGGGGCAAGGACGCCATCATCGTGGATTCGGAAGCCGACCTGGACGCCGCTGTCCAGGGCGTGGTCATCTCCGCCTACGGCTACCAGGGGCAGAAGTGCTCCGCCTGCTCCAGGGCAATCGTGGATAAAGCCGTCTACACCGAGTTCGTCCGCAAGCTCAAACACGCCGTCAAATCCCTCAGCATCGGGGACCCGGCGGAGAACTACCAGGTCGGACCCGTCATCTCCGAGCGTGCCCGCGAGAGCATCCTCTACTACATCCGAGTCGGGCGTACCGAGGGACGGCTCCTGGTGGGCGGGAACGCCGTCGCCGACCTGGATGGCTACTACATCGAGCCAACCGTGTTCGTCAACGTCAAACCCCGGGCACGCATCGCCCAGGAGGAGATCTTTGGTCCGGTCCTTGCCGTCATCAAAGCCGAGGGCTTCACCGACGCCCTCCGTATCGCTAACGGCACAATCTACGGGCTGACCGGCTCGGTCTACTCGCGCAATCCAGAGAAGCTGCGCCGTGCCCGCGAGGAGTTCCATGTGGGCAACCTCTACTTCAACCGCAAGTGCACGGGAGCCCTGGTCGGAGGGCACCCCTTCGGCGGCTTCAACATGAGTGGGACGGATTCCAAAGCCGGCGGACCCGACTACCTGCTGCTCTTCCTGCAGGGCAAGAGCGTCAGCGAAAAGCTCTCCTAAACTTTGCGCCGGAAGCGCCGAAGATAGGTGCAGATGCCCATACGGCTCGCACATATCGTGGGACGGAAGCTCGGCATCATCGCAGCGCTCGTGCTCGGGGGAGCGTTCCTCCTCCTGCCCCTGTTCCACTGGTTTGCATGGGTGGTCCCACTGCAGACCGAGCTCCGCGAATGCAGCAATGATGCTCTCCTGCTGGCGGCGCATCTCTACGACCCCAACTTCACCACAGCCGAACGCGCCGATACCCTGCAGCAGCTCCTGCGCTTGCACTTGACCGCTCCCGAGCGCGAGCGCCCATATCGAGGCTCCCCAGGCTTTGTGGACTCGCTCGGGCTCTACTCCGCCTCAGAGCTCCACGCACGGCTGCGCAGGGAGATCTTCACGCTCGGGGTGCACCTGACAACACTGCTGGAGCACTCAGAGGCAGCGCAGTCTCGGCAGCAGTTGCTGGGAATATGCTGGTTTGTGCTGATCATTGGGCTTGCGCTGCTGCTCCCCCGCTACTGGGTTCGGAAGCAGCAGCAGGAGGAGCAGCTCCGCCAGAGCGAGCGACGGTTGCGCGAGCTGCTGGATTCGCTCCCCGACCTGGTTCAATCTGTCGCCCCTGATGGGCATTTCCGCTACGTCAACCACACCTGGAAGGAGACGCTCGGCTACACCGATGAGGAGCTCCCCACGCTGCGCGTGTGGGATATCCTTCGCCCCGACCAACTCCCTAAATGCCAACAGCTCTTCCAGGAAGCCTTCCGCGAGCGGCGGCTCCTCCACGTGGAGACGGTCTTCTGCAGCAAGGACGGGCGCTCTATCTTCGTGCGCGGCAATGTGACGGTGCGGGAGGACCCGATCACGGGCGAGCTCCTCACGCGTGCCATCTTCCGCGACATCACCGAAGAGCATCGCCAACTGGAGCTGCTGCGCTACCAGGAATCCCTCTCCAGCGCCCTTGCCCGCGTTGCCCAGAGCCTCCTTCACGGCTCCAATCCGAACGAGGCGCTTCCCCAAGCACTCTCCATCATGGGCGAAGCGTTCAACGTGGAGGTGCTATACCTGGTGACTCTGTCCCCGCAAGGAGATGCCCAGCCCTTTGCCCTATGGCTTCGGGAGGAGGAGCGCAGCGCGCTGCTGGAGGAGAGCTTCCGCCAGTGGGGAGCGGAATGGAACCGCACAATGCGGGAACGCCTCCTGGCATTCGCTGTCGTCGAAGGGTACGGCGAGGAGCTTCCCGAACCCTACCGCCAGCGGGGTGTTCGGGCGCTCCTGTGGGTGCCGATCTCCACGCCATATGGCGCACTTTGGGGATTCATCGGCGTAGAGGATTGGAAGCAGGACCGGTTCTGGAGCCCGACGGAGCGGACCGTACTGCAGAACCTTGCGGCACTTGTGCTCTCGGTGCTGGACCGATTCCACGCTTACGAGCAGCTTCAGCGCCTTGCCGAGGACCTGCTGGAGGCTCACCGCGCCATTGAAGCCCACGCCGAAGAGCTGCGCGCCGCCAACGAAGCCCTCCGGGAACGTAATCGGGAGAAGGACCGCATCATGTCCATTGTCTCGCACGACCTGCGTTCTCCGCTCAGCGGCATCCGCGGGCTTGCCGAGCTCCTCCAAGGTCCCGAAGCCGAAGATCCAGCACTCGTACGGGAGTTCGCTCAGCTCATCACCGAAGCTGCAGACCAGCTCCTGGACCTGGTCAATGACCTGCTGGAGGTCACCCGTGTGGAGTCAGGGCGGGCGCAGCTGTCGCTTTCGGAGGTGGACCTGTGCCAGGTAGCGCGCACTGCCGTGAAGCTGCTGGAGCCCATCGCCCGCTCAAAGGAGCTCACGCTGGTGCTGGACTGCCCTGAGACCCCCGTCGTGCTCACCGCCGATGAGCCCAAGCTGCGGCAGATCCTCAACAACCTCCTCTCCAATGCCGTCAAGTTTACCCCGCGTGGCGGGCAGATCCGCACACGCATCCGCACCGTAGAGGAGGGCGTAGAGCTTGTGGTCGAAGACACCGGCATTGGGATACCGCCGGAGCATCTGCCGCACCTGTTTGAGAAGTTCGGTCCGCACCAGCGTCCGGGAACTCAGGGAGAGCGCGGAACGGGGCTGGGCATGCCCATCGTCAAGCACTTCGTGGAGCTGCACGGTGGCAAAATCACGGTGGAGAGTACCGTCGGCGTGGGCACCCGCTTTACGATTGTGCTTCCCCTTCAACCACCGCTGGAGCAGCTTGCCACCACGCCGGCAAATATCGAAGCCGGCTCACGCTGAGTGCACCAGCTCCTTGGGCTCCAGGTAGAGCCGCCGAGGCTGCGGAAGCTCCTCTACGCTCCTCCCCGCCGCATCAATGAGCACCGGGCGGTAATCGGAGCGCTTGATCTTCTCTTGGATGGTCATGAGCGCCTTGATGAGCGCCTCCGGTCGAGGCGGGCAGCCCGAAACGTACACGTCCACCGGCAGGAACTGATCGATGCCCTGCACGACGGAGTAGCTACGGAACATCCCTCCGGTGGAGGCGCACACCCCCATGGAGATGACCCACTTGGGCTCGGGCATCTGGTCGTAGATCTTGCGGACCACCCACGCCATCTTGTACGTCACCGTCCCCGCCACGATGAGCAGGTCGGACTGGCGCGGGGAGAAGCGGAAGACCTCTGCACCAAACCGCGCCACGTCGAAGCGCGGACCCGCAAACGCCATCATCTCGATGGCGCAGCACGAAATACCCAGCGGCATGGGCCAGAGCGCGTTGCGCTGTGCCCACTTGACCAACGCCTCTACCGTCGTCGTCAGGAAGCCGTCGCGTTCCAGCGTGCTGAGCAATCCCATCGGTATCTCCCTCAGCTTGTGTGCTGTCGCCTTTGCAAATAGAAACGAACGGCTGCGGCATTTCGTTCAATCCCACTGCAGAACCCCTTTGCGCCAGACGTAGACCAATCCCGCCAGCAGTAGCCCGATGAAGAGCGCCATTGCCACAAGCCCTGCTGCCCCAAGCTGGCGGAACTGCACCGCCCAGGGGTACATGAACACGATCTCGATGTCGAACACGATGAAGACCATGGCGACCATGTAGAACTTCACGGAGAAGCGCTCGCGGGCGGTGCGGATCGGCTCCATTCCGCTCTCGTACGTGGTGAGCTTGCGCCAGACCGGACGGCGCGGTCCCAGCCGTTCGGCAAGCAGCAGATTGGTCAGCCCAAAGAGCACCCCCGCTGCAATCATCACCAGCACTGGAAGATAGGCATCCATCGCATCCACCGTGCACTGTGCTTGCGCTCCAAAAATACGCAGCCCTGCGCCTTTATCCCCCTGTTTGAGCTGTGCCGCGGCACAGCGCGAGCGAACATTCCCGAAAGCCGTAGGGTAAATGGCGCAGACACAGTGCGCATCCACCCGCTTCCTGGGTCGGGGCGGCTGGAGCACTGCACCAAAGTGCAGCAACCACGCATCGAAGCAGATATTTTTGCACGTGGAGCATTCACAGGGCAGTTGGCGGCATGGATTCGGAGCACTCGCCCCGATTGGCACAACAGTTGGGCTTCTGGAGCGCGCTGGCAATCGTTGTCGGAAGCGTCATTGGCTCGGGCATCTTCAAGAAGTCCTCCGTCATGGCGGCGCAATTGGGCTCGGCGGAGCTGCTCCTGCTGGTCTGGGCACTGGCGGGGGCAATCACGCTGTGCGGGGCGCTTACCAATGCCGAAATCGCCAGTATGCTGCCGCTCACTGGTGGGCAGTACCAGTTCTTCCGCGTCATGTACGGAGATTTCTTCGCCTACCTCTACGGCTGGGCAATGGTTGCGGTGGTGCAGACGGGCTCGATTGCCTCCATTGCCTACGTCTTCGCCGAGCACTTCAGCTACTTTGTGCCCCTTCCGCGACTTCCGGCATCGGTGGAGCATGCCTGGGCGCTTGCTGTGCCTGGAATTGGCACGCTCTTTCCGCTGGAGAATCTCGGCGTGAAGCTGCTCACCCTGGCAGCAATTTGGGTGCTCACTGTGGTGAACGTCTACGGGGCGCGGCTGGGCGGGGGCATCCAGGTGCTGCTGACGGGGTTGAAGCTGGGCATGCTCCTGGCGCTGATCGCCATTGCGCTGGTGGTAACGGGATTGAGCACACCGGCAGCGAGCACTTCGCCATCGCTTCCAACGCCGACGGGATGGCAGCTTGCTGGAGCATTTGCCGCCGCGCTCTCCGGAGCATTCTGGGCATACGATGGCTGGAACAACGTCACCTACGTTGCCGGAGAGGTCCGCTCCGCCGAACGCAGCATCCCGAGCGCGTTGGTGCTGGGGATGCTGACGGTGACGGCAATCTACCTGCTGGTCAATCTCAGCTACATCCTGGCGCTCCCCTTGCCGGAGCTGGCACGTTCGCAACTGGTCGGTGTGGATGCTGCCCGCGCTTTGATTGGCGAACCGGGCGCCCTACTGCTGGCAGCCGGGGTAATCGTCTCCACGCTTGGAACAACCAATGGCACAATCCTTGCCAGCGCACGCCTCTCCTACGCCATGGCGGAAGCCGGTAGCTTCTTCCCGCAACTGCGGTATGTCCACCCTCGATTCCGCACTCCGACGCGGGCGCTCTGGCTCCAAGCGCTTTGGGCAAGTGTGCTGGTCATCAGCGGGAGCTTCGACATCCTGACCGACATGCTCATCTTCGTCAGTTGGGGCTTCTACGCTCTGGGGGCAGCGGGGATATTCGTGCTGCGGCGCCGCTATCCGGAAGCGCCGCGCCCGTGGCGTGTGTGGGGATACCCCATTGTGCCGCTGCTCTTTGTGCTGTTTGCCACGCTCTACGTGGTGTTGAGCCTGGTCGAGGATATCTCAGCCTTCCGCGCTGGAGAGAGCCCAATTGTGCGCACGGTTGCTGGCATTGCGCTCACCTGCGCGGGAATCCCGCTGTATGCCCTGCTGCGCCGCCGCAGTACCTCCGCAGAGGTGTTCCCCAAGCTCCTGAAGACCGATGAAAGCCGTGCGATTCCACCTGCACCCAACAACCCCTGAGCAACGCAAGCTGGTACACATCGCCGAAGCACTGCGCCACGGCGCCATCGTGCTCTACCCCACCGATACCGGCTTTGCTCTGGGATGCCAACTGGGCGACCGCGATGCCATCGAACGGCTGCGCCTTATCCGGCGGCTGCCGCACGGGAAGCCGCTCACCTTCCTGTGCGCCTCGCTCAAGCATATTGCCGATTTCGCCTACGTCACCACAAACGCCTACCGCATCCTGCGCCGCCTGGTGCCGGGTCCGTACACCTTCATCCTCCCGGCAACGAAAGCCGTCCCCCACTACGCACAGGACCTACGGCGCCGGACCGCGGGCATTCGCGTTCCCAACCACACGGTCAGCTTGGCGCTCCTGGAGACGCTCGGCACCCCCATCATCTCCATCAGCGCTCTGAGCGAGGAGGAGAGCCTCGCCCCGGAGGAGCTGATTGAGCGCATGAGCACGCAGGTGGACCTCATCGTGGAAGCCGAACCGTACGACTTCGTGGGTCCCTCCACCGTGATTGACATGACGCAGGAGCCCTTCCGAATCGTCCGCCGAGGCGCCGGGCTGGACTACGCCCTGGAGGTGCTGCCCGACGACGTAGAGCTCGCCTGACCTACCGCACGACTTCGAGCGGGCGCAGCAGCTCGCGCCGTCCGGCGCGGCAGCGGCACAGGTACAGCCCCGTCGCTACCGACGCCAACCGCATGGTGAACCGGTGCACCCCGGCGCCGTATTCGCCCGACAGCAGCACTCCCTGCGTGCGCCCGTGCAGATCCACCAGCTCAATGCGCACGGACGCCGGCTCCGCAAGCGATAGCTCTGCTGTGACCACAGTCGTGGCGGGATTGGGGTAGAGCCGGAAGTGCAGCCCCGGCTCCTCCGACGGCTGAACCCCAACGGTCTGGAAGAGGGGCAGAGGGGAGAACTCCCGCAACAGCACGCGCTGCGCCTGCGTCTGCGGTGCTCCAAACCACTGCAGGAGCGCAGCGGCGTAGAGCTGGCGGTAATCGTACTGCATCAGCAGATCGCCGCGCGGGTCAAGGTGCTCCAGGTCCGGATCCTGCCCGTGGATGCGCCCGCCGAGCACCTGGGTGCCGAAGACGAACATCGGTGCGGCGGTGCCATGGTCCGTCCCTGCGGTGACGTTCTCCTGCACTCGGCGCCCGAATTCAGAGAAGGTCATCCCCGCGACGCGGTCAGCGTGCCCGAGCAGCTTGAGGTCGTCAATGAAGGCTTTGACCGCTGTGGCAAGCTCCTGCAGCAGCGATGCATGCACGCCTGTGACGCCGCCTTGGTAGGCATGGGTGTCGAAGGCGTTGCGCTCGATGCCGACCAGGTAGACCCGTGTCTGCAGCCCACCGCTGATGAGCCGCGCCACAATTTGCAGCTTGCGCGCCAGGTCTGTATCGGGGTAGCTTGCGCGATTTGCCCCGCGCTCGGCAGCCTCTCTGACGCGCTGGGAGTACCGCTGTGCTACTTGCGCAATTGTGCGGACGAACTCCAGCTCATGCCCCGCCGGCGTGTCCGGTGCCGGTGCTCCGCCGAAGGGGTCTCCCGTACCGCTCACCAAGCGGTAGAACTCCTGTGGGTCGCGGAAGCTGATGCCCATCGGTCCCCGCTCGCCCTGGAAGAGCAGCGAGCTTGCTCCTCCAATCTGCACCGCCAGGGGGTCGGGAGGCAGTTCCCCCGGCGGGAGCTGCTCCGTGAGCGTCTCCAAGTAGCGCCCGACCCATCCCGTGCCCAGAAAGACGTCGGCATCCGTTGCGGTGACCCAGATATCGGTTCCGCGGAAGTGCGAACGGTCGGGATTGGGATAGGTCACCCCCTGCACGATTGCCAGTTCGCCGCGGTTGTAGAGCTCGGCAAAGGCAGCCATTGCCGGATGCCAGCCCAACGTATCGGTCAGCGGGAGCGTCTGCGCTTTGGGGATCGCCAGCGTGGGGCGAGCAGCGTAGTAGAGCGGATTCTCCACCGGCACGATCGTGTTGAGCCCATCGTTGCCCCCTTGGAGCTGCACCAGCACAAAGACCCGGTCGCTTTGGCTGCTGAGGCGCCGCAGCACATCCAGCGTGGGTGCCGCCGCCAGCGCCCGCACCGGTAGCCCACCCAATGCCGGTAGGGTCGAGAGCGCTATCCCCGCCCGAGCCGTTGCCTGAAGGAATTCGCGCCGCTTCATGATGCACGCTCCTGTGCAATCGGGACTTCTCAGGTCAACTGGAACTCCGGCATGCGCACAATCGCCTTCAGCAGTAGGCGAATGCGCGCATCGGCATTCGGAGCATTCAGGTTCCACTCGTACTCGGGAGCGCCCTGGAGCAGCTCCTGCAGCAGTGCCTCCTGCTGCTCGGCTGTGATGGGGTATGCCAGCAGGAAGCGCACCACCTGCGCAACGAATTCGCGCGCGGAGTTGTGCCCCGGGAACCTCCGCGCAAAGGCGATAGGATCGAAGCTCACCGGCAGCCGGGTGCCGTTCCACGAGCGCCCCTCGATGAGCATCTCCGCAATGCGCTGCCGCAACGGCAGTGTCATCGTGGTCAACCACAGATGGTGCCCCTTCCAGCCCTCAACCGTCGGCGGGTTGAAGAGCTCCAGCTCCAACGCTGCCGCCGCACGCACCGCGTAGGCGTACATCTCCGGCGAGCGGATGCCCAATTGCCGCAACAGCCCCACCACCAGGTCCAGCGGCGATTTGATCTGAGCGCCATAGAACTCCGGTGCGAAGAAGTGCGCACTGCTGAGCAGCACGCGCAGCACCGGACGCAGCTCGAAGTTGTGCTGCCGAAGGAGCTCTGCCAGTTGGGCAACGATGCGCTCATCGGGCACAGCGTAGACAAAGAAGCGGTAGAGCTTGCGCGCCAGGAACTCCGCACACGCCGGCTGCTCGAAGATGATGCGGATGGTGTCGTCCGTGCCCCAGCGCCCGGTTTGCCCGAGAAGGGTCTTGATGCCATCGTCGAAGCGCTCCCGCACAAAGACCGAGCGCAGCCCGATGACGCGCCATCCGGTCAGGGCACGGGTTGCCGCCACGACGTCCCATTCCGTGTAGTTGCCCACACCGAGCGTGAAGAGCTCCAGCAGCTCGCGCGCGAAGTTCTCATTTGGGGCACCGGCGCGGTTCTCATTGTTGTCCAGGTAGATGAGCATGGCGGGGTCGGAGACGATCTCGCGCGCCAACTGCCGGATGTTACCCCAGACCATGCGGCGGAGGAGCTGGTTCTGGATCGCCAGGTACTGCGGCACGCGCACCTTGTCGTAGTCGCTGGTGAAGTGGTTGTGCCAGAAGAAGACCATCTTCTCGCGCGCCGAGCGTTCGGTCTCCACCATCAAGCCAATCCACCACTGCTGGAGCTCCGCCGTGCGTTGACGGTAGAGCGTGAGGTCATCCTGCCGCGAGGGCTCCTGCGTACTCCAGGAGGGGAGCTCCGGCAGGGGCAGCTCCTGCAGCAGCGCGTCCACGACCTGCTGTGGGGATTGCTCCAGTGCCCATTGCACCTCTTCGGGCGTGCACTGGAATCCAGCACGGCGGAGCAGATGCCCTGCGCTGCGCTCATCCCACGGGAGCTGAGGCGAGGGCACGTACGGCTCCAAGCCTGCCTGCACCCGAATTGGCGTTCCCGAAAGCAACCGCGCGAAGGGCTCCGGTGCCGAAGCCGGAAGAAGCGCAGAGAGAAACTCGCGGCGCCGCATGGTCATCCCTGCACTGCTGTCACAGAAATGCGCCCGCACGGACGCGGCTCTAACTTACAACTTTCTCTCCAACCGCACGCTGCCGCAGCCGCCACCACCGCCGCCCGTAGACGAGCGTTGCCACTCCGATGAAGCCGAGCGCCACCGCAAGTATCCAGGGCAGGAACGGCACCTGGAAATACGCCGCAAACAGCGCGGCTGCTGTCACCGTTGCAGCGAGCTTCCCCGGCACCAACGCAGGCAATGCAACCGCAAAGCGGCGCCAGGCAATCCATCCGCCCAAGAGCACCACAAGCTCGCGCAGCAGCAGCACAGCGGTAAACCATACAGGGAGTCTCCCCTGCAGGGTCAGCACAACGGCGGCCGTTCCCGCCAGCAGCTTATCGGCGAGCGGATCGAGCAACTTCCCCAGCTCGGTAACCTCCCCGCGCCGCCGTGCCAGCATGCCATCGAGCATGTCCGATAGGAAGGCAAGCAGCCCTATCGCGACAACCCACCCGGTGGCATCCGCCAGCAATGCCCATGCAAGCGGCGGGAGCAGCCCCAGCCGGGCAAGGCTAATCACGTTCGAAGGTGTCCAGCGCCACTGCATCATGCCGTCTCCGCCACAGTAGGCTCAACAGCGCCCCGACGCCCATCCCCACCACCATCGGCTCCAGCTCGGGGAGCCCCTGCGGCACCCAGTGGCGCAGGAGCATCCAGAGCAGGCTCGCCAACGCCGTCATCCCCATCAGCGGAACCGCCCGATGAGCAGGCAGGGCATAGCGACGCGAATATCCCAACAGATAGGCAAACAGCAGCGCCGGCACCGCAATGGAAGCCGTGCGCACGAAGAGCTCCACCGCCGAAGGGATCAGATACGCCAGCAAAGCGCTCCCCACCGTCGTCACCACAATTCCAAGCTGGGTCCGCCGCCGAACCGACCACGCACGCACCTTCGGCACAGCCTGGAGGAGGTCGTTGCCCAGCGTTGTCGCTGCCAGAAAGGTGTAGCTCTCCAGCGTGGACATCACCGTCGCCAGCAGCGCTACAACGAAGAGCCCCTTCCACCCCGCCGGCAGCACGGCTTCCGCCAATGCCGGATAAGCATTCAGCGGCACCGTCTGGATGTACGCCCGCGCGTAGAGCCCCGCCAGAAGGGTGAGCGCATCGAAGACACACCACAGGCAGACCGAGACCAGGATACCGCGCCGGGCAAGCGCCGGCGACCGAGCCGCTGCACACCGCTGGTAGAAGCTGGGGTCCACAAACGTCTGCAACGCAATAGCGAACCACACGGCAACCCCCATCCACCCAAGCTCTCCGGGCACGCTCCGATGCTGCGGCGGGAGACGCTGCCAGAGCTCCTCCAGTCCCCCCAAGCGCGCCGTAGCGAAGAGGAGCAGAACCACAAAGCCGGCGTACATCAGCACGAACTGCAGTGCATTCGTCAGCACATCGGCACGGAAGCCGCCGATGAGCAGGTACACCACCGAGAGGACCGTGCCCAGCAGCAGTGCCATCTCCAGGCGCCAGCCCAGAAGCGTTGCCAGCATCTGCGCCAGCATCAGCATGTACGCCGCCGGGATGGTGATGACCAGCAACACCAGCGCTCCGAGCCGTCCGGCAGCGGCTCCGTACAAGCGCTGAAGCTGCTCCGGCAGCGTCAGTGTCTGCTGCTCCCGAATCCGTCCGGCAATCCACAGAGCAAAGCTCACCGCAGCAACGTAATAGGGCACTCCAAGGCACAGCCAGGCTACCACGCCGTAGCGGTAGACAAACTCCCCAACCCCGAGGATCGCCCCGTACCAGGTCGCCACCAACGTCGCAACGAAGAAGGGCAAGCTCAAGCGCCGTCCAGCAAGGAGGAACTCCTCCGCATCCGTCCCACCACCGCGCTCCCACCGTGGTGCAATACCGAAGCCGATTCCCAGCAACGCCAGCGCATAGAACACAATGGCGAGCCAATCCAGCGGCTGCAGCGTCATTGCGCCTGCGCTTGCAATGCCTGCAGCGTGCGGAACAAGCCCTCCGGAAGCGGTACCTGAGGGCACCATCCCAGCTCGCGACGGAGCCGCTCCGGAGAGCACACACTCCGACGCAGCTCGCCCGGGCGCGCCGCACAGTACTGCGGGGCAATCCAGCGCCCAGTCAACTGCTGCAGCATGTGCAGCAGCGCATTGACGCTGGTCTCTACGCCCGTGGAGCAGTTGTACACACCCGAGGCTGCCGGCTCCAGCGCCGCAAGATTCGCCCGTGCGACGTCCTCCACGTAGATGTAGTCGCGCGTCTGCTCCCCGTCACCGTAGATCAGCGGCGGCTCGCCCGCCAGGAGCTTGCCCAGGAAGATCGCCACAACGCCGGCTTCCCCTTTGGGATTCTGGCGCGGACCGTAGACATTCGTGTAGCGCAGGACGACCGCCTCGATGCCGTAGAGCCGGGCATAGCACTCCAGGTACTTCTCCGCTGCCAGCTTGGAAACCCCGTAGGGGGCAATTGGAGCCGTCGGATGCATCTCCTCTGCCGGAAACTCCTGTTGCTCGCCGTAGATGGCTCCGCCGGTGGAGGCGAGGATGATGCGCCGAACTCCCGCACGGCGGGCTGCTTCGTAGAGCCGCAGGCTGCCCAGGATGTTCTGCCGGGCGTCCTCCTCCGGATGCGTCACCGAATAGCGCAGGTCGATCTGTGCGGCATGATGGTTGAGCACCTCGATGCACTCCCGCCGCAGCAGCTCCTCTACGGCTGGGTCGGCGATATCCATGACCACAAGGCGCGCCTGCGGATGGACGTACTCCCGCCGTCCGGTGGAGAGATTGTCTATGACGAGCACCTCGTGCCCGGCGGCAACGTAAGCGTCCACGACGTGGGAACCGATGAAGCCCGCGCCTCCGGTGACAGCAATCCTCATCGCTGGGCGGCGATATCGCGGCGGTACATCATGCCTTCGAAGGCGATGCGCTCAACGGCTTCGTACGCCCGCTGCCGCGCCTGCTGCAGGGTCTGCCCCAGTCCGACAACGGAGAGCACACGCCCGCCCGCGCTCCAGAGTGCACCGTTCTCAAAGCGCGTCCCGGCGTGGAAGACCAACACGTCCGGCATTGCCGCTGCAGCATCCACCCCGGAGATGCGCGCCCCGGTTTGCGGAGCATCTGGATACCCTTGTGATGCCAGCACCACACAGCAGGCGCTCCGCGTTGCTTGCAGCTCTCCGGCTCGGAGCCGCCCTTCAGCGGCGCTGCCCAGCAGCTCAAGCCAATCCACCTCCACGCTCGGGAGCACCACTTGCGCTTCTGGGTCCCCAAAGCGCACGTTGAATTCGAGCACATATGGCTCCTCGCCCACCAACATCAGCCCCGCGTAGAGGCAGCCGACGAAGGGAGTCCCCTCGCGCGCCATCCCCTGCACCGCTGGTGCGATGATGCGCTGCTGGATCCTCTGGCGAAGCTGCTCCGGAATGGGCACCGGTGCGTACGCGCCCATTCCGCCGGTATTCTTCCCTCGGTCGCCTTCGAGCGCTCGCTTGTAATCGCGCGCCGGCGGCAGCAGGCAGAAGCGCTCTCCATCGCAGAGCGCAAGCACAGAAAGCTCCTCGCCGGCGAGGAACTCCTCCACGACGAAGGTCTCGGCAGCCTCTCCGAAGGCACCTTCCAGGAGCGCTTCCAGGCTTTCGAGCGCCTCCTGGCGTGTGGTGGCGACCGTTACACCCTTGCCGGCAGCCAGCCCGCTGGCTTTGAGCACCACGGGCAGCGGGTGCGCCTCAACGTAGCGGCGTGCTGCTTCGGCGTCGCGGCGTGTAAAGACGCGGTAGCGCGCCGTTGGAATCCCGTAGCGCTCCATGAAGCCCTTGGCAAAGGCTTTGGAGGCTTCCAACTGCGCTGCAGCTTTCGAGGGACCGAAGACGGCGCTACCGGCATCTCGCAGCACATCGGCAATGCCCTCGCTGAGGGGCTGTTCGGGTCCAACCACCACCAACCGAATGCGTTCCAGCCGGCAGAAGCGCGCCAGCTCCCGATGCTCCTGCGGGGGAATCTCCAACGGGCGCGCCAGCTCCCAAATGCCGGGATTGCCTGGCGTGGCAAAGAGCTCCGGACGCTCACCCGAGCGCGCAAGCGCCCAGACCAGTGCGTGCTCCCGCGCCCCGCTCCCGATGACCAACACCCGTAGCGCCATCTCTCCCTGCACACTGTTGAGCAGCATGCAAAGTTAGCCCACCGGCGGCGCTCAAAAAAAACAGCGGTGCGCGCCGAAGCGCAACACCGCTGCCACACGTATTGGAGGCAACGCGGAGGCTACCGCGAGTAGAACTCCACCACCATCGGCACTTCGCAGATGACCGGAATCTCCTCCCGCGGCGGGATGTAGAGCAAGCGCGCCGAGAAATCCGCTTTCGACACCTCCAGGTACGGCGGTGCTTGCCCGGCGTTGCGCACCGCCTCTTGGATATCCGGAATGCGGCGACTCTTCTCGCGCACGCTGATGACGTCGTTGACGTTGACTCGGTAGGAGGGAACGTCCACCTTGCGCCCGTTCACCTCGATATGCCCGTGGCGCACGTACTGCCGCGCTGCGTAGATGGTCCGGGCAAAGCCTGCGCGCAGCACCAATGCATCCAACCGCCGCTCCAGGAGCTGGATGAGATTGTCGGCGGTGTTGCCCGGCATCCGGCTTGCCTCCTCGTAGTAGCGCCGCAGTTGCCGTTCGTGCACGTTGTACTGGAAGCGCAAGCGCTGCTTCTCCAAGAGCTGCCGCCCGTAGTCGGAGAGCTTCGCCCGCCGCTTCTCCGGTCCGTGCTGCCCCGGAGGATAGGGCTTGCGCTCCATGTACTTTTGCGCCTTCGGCGTCAGCGCGATGCCGAGCTTTCGGGAGAGCTTGACTTTGGGTCCGGTGTACTTCATTCGCTTGCTCGTGCGTTAGCGAACTGGGCTGCAAAAATAGCAATCCCCGCAGAACCGCTCAGCGCAATTGTTGCAGCGCAGCTTTGATGAGCTGCTCCACCGCCGGCGTCTCCCCGCTCTGCTGCAGGGCAGCGGCGACGGCGCGTTCGGCTTGCGCTCGGGAGTACCCCAGCGCAATCAATGCCGCAATCGCCTCCTGCCGTACCCCGGCAGCAACGGGCGCGTGCTCGTCCAGCTCCAGTTGGGCAATGCGCTCATGCAGTTCCAGGACCAGGCGTTCGGCGGTCTTGCGCCCAATGCCGGGGAAGCGCTGCAGCGCCGCAACATCCCGCTGAAGCACCAACTGGCGCAGTTCCCCCGGGCTCATCGCCGAGAGGATCCCCAGCGCCGTTCGCGCACCTATGCCGGGCAGGCTTCGCAGCAGCTCAAATGTCTGCCGCTCCGCTCGGCTGGCAAAGCCGTAGAGGCGAACTCCGTAAAGCCCACGCTCCTCTTCGACCAGCAGCGCAACAGCCCACAGCCGCACCCGGCTGCCCAGCGGAGGCAACCGCTCCAACGTGCTTGCCGGGACGAACAATTGCACCCCGACACCGCCGCAGTTCAGCACAACTCCATTGGCGGTGCGCTCCTGCAGCTCCCCCTCCAGGAACTCCAGCATCGGCTCTACCAGATGGTCCAGCCGCCGTCAACGACGATGTTGGCGCCAGTCACATACGCGGAGGCATCGCTTGCCAGGAAGAGCAACGCCCCTCGGAAATCCGTCGGCTGCGCCATCCGACGCAGTGGGGTGCGCTCGGCGTATGCTTGCACAAACCACGGCTCCTGGTTGTTTTCCACGCCACCGGGCGTAATCGCATTGACGCGCACGCCGCATTCGCCCCAGTACGCAGCCAGAAAGCGCGTCAACGCCAGCACGGCGCCCTTACTGGTCGGGTAGACCGGCGATTTGTAGAAGGTCTGCTGCCCATCGGGGCGGCGGTAGAGGCGCTGGTCGGGCGCCACCAGCCCGTACGTGGAGGCGATATTGATGATGCTCCCGCTGCGCTGCTGCGCCATGACGCTACCGAAGACCTGGCAGCACAGAAATACGCCCGTGACATTGACCTCCAGCACGCGCCGCCACAGGTCCAGCGGGTAGGACTCCACGCGCGAGAGCTCTGGCGCCGCCAATGGGTCCTCGACCATGTCGTTGAGCGCGGCATTGTTGACCAGGATATCAATGCGCCCGAAGTGCTGAAGAATCCGCTGGCAGGCGCGGCGCAGGTCATCGGGCTGGGTGACATCCATCCCGATTCCGATCGAGCTACCCCCCAGCTCCTGGGCAAAATCGCGACATGCCTCCTCCTGCAGGTCCGCAACGACGACGTGGGCGCCGGCGGCAGCCAATGTCCGGCAGTGCTCGCGCCCGAGCAGCCCCAACGCCCCCGTCACGATCGCCACCCGACCGGTGAGGTCAAATAGCCCTGCTGGCTTCATGAGCGCACCCGAGGTCGAATGTTGAAGTTGCCAATCCGACGGAATACGGGCTCGACGGGCTTGCCACGTAGGAAGCGGCGCACATCGCCCGAATCCACCGCCTGCTTGACGATGGGGAGCACCCGCCGGTATGCCTCCAGCGTGTAGTCAATATCGGCGTCGGTGTGGGAGTAGGAGAGGTTGTGGAAGCCGCTCCAGAGGATACCGCAGCGGAGCAGCTCCTGCTGCAGCAGGGACTTGAGCTCGAGTGGGTTGCCGGCTGTCGGGTCGAACACAACCGTGGTGCGGCAGCCATAGCCAATGCAGCGTGTGTAGGTCATCCCCAGCTCCTGGGCAATGGCGTTGTAGCCATCGCGCAAGCGGCTTCCCTGGCGCTCCAAGTACTCGGGCACGCGCTTCTCCTCCAGCTCCAGCATGGTCTCCCGCGCAGCTGCCAGCGAGAGCGTCTCCCCGCCGAAGGTGGTGAAGAAGAAGACATCCTCCTCCAGCAGCCGCATGATATCCCAGCGTCCGGTGAGCACCGACAGCGGCATGCCGTTGGCAATTGCCTTGGAGAAGGTTGCCAAATCCGCCTGCACCCCGAAGCGCTCCTGTGCTCCCCCCAGTGCCAGCCGAAAGCCCGTCCACATCTCATCGAAGATGAGCACGATGCCGCGCTCCGTACACACCTGGCGCAGCCGCTGGAGGAACTCCTCCCGCGGAGGCTCGAACGTAACCGGCTCCAGGATGATCGCCGCCACATCCTCATCGAGCGCCTCGAGCACGGAGTCGAAGTCGTTGTACTGGAAGGTGTAGGTCAACTGCCGGACCGATTCCGGAACCCCGCGCGCCCGATCGGTGACGGCGATGTACCAATCGTGCCAGCCGTGATACCCACAGCAGAGCACAACATCGCGCCCCGTGTACGCCCGCGCCAGCCGGATTGCAGCGCTGGTCACATCGGCACCCGTCTTGCTGTAGCGCACTGCTTCGGCATTCGGCACAAAGCGGGCAATGAGCTCGGCGACCTCCACCTCCAGCGGATGCATGAGCGAGAAGGTGATGCCCTCCTCCAACTGGCGGCGAATTGCCGCATCCACACGCTCGTAGCAGTACCCCAACACGAGCGGTCCCACCGCCATCGTGTAGTCAATGTACTCGTTGCCGTCAACATCCCAGACGTGCGAGCCTTTGCCGCGCTGGAGGTATATCGGCGCCACTCCCTGGACGTACTGTGTCGGACCCTTCGCCAGGGTCTGTGTGCCGCACGGGATACGGCGCTGCGCCCGCTCCCAGAGCTGCTGCGAACGGGTGATGGTAGGATAGTCCGCGTTGAACCCCACACCGTTGGGCATCTGTGCGCTCCTCGTGCTGTGGAAGGTACCCGCGGCAATAGGACGAAGGGGCTCTGTGGGCAATGTGCTAAAGCTGCTGCAGCATCTTGCGGGCGCGCACAACGAATTCGCTATTGGGGAATCGCTGGAGCAGGCTCTGGAACGCCGCACGCGCCTTCTGGCGTTCGCCCTGGCGGAGGTAGATCTCGGCAATGAGGGCTTGCGCCGCTGCGGCTTTCGGAGTGTTCGTCTCCGCAACGGGATGGAGCTCTGCCAAGGCTTCGGCATACTTGCCCTGGCGGAAGAGGATCTCCCCGCGCCAGTATCGGGCGTTGCTCTGCAGCGTGGGGTCGCCGGCGCGCGCGGCAAGCGGTGCAAGCAGCTCCAGCGCCTCGGCGTACTCCTGGCGGGCAATGTGCTGGAGTGCCCGCACGTACTCGCGCTGAGGCGCAGAGGGAGCCGCTGGCGCTTGCGTCGGGCTGGACGGTGTCCGTGGCTGCTCTGCAACGTGAGCCCCGGCGCTATCGGGCACGGAGGGGCTGGGGCGCCGGGTGCGCAATGGGCGAACGGAAGCACGCGCTGCACTGCGACGCTGCCGCGACCGCTCCTGCACCTGTGGATGGGATTGCGGCTGCAGGGCGCCCTCCAGCATCTGCGCAAGCTCGCCCAACAGGAGCCGCATCTGCTGCAGCTCAATTCCGACCTCTTCGACCGCCTCCCGCGTCTGGGTCTGTTCGGAGAGCAGCTGCTCCATTGCCTCCCGCAGGGTTGGAATCCTCCGCGGTACAGGGACCCCGGCGATCGCACTATCGGGCTGTTCTGCCGGCGGCGCTGGGGAAACCGCCGGGGCAGCCTCCGGCGCTGGCGGCGGGAGCTGGCGTTCCAGTACCGCCAGCGGAGCAAGCCCTGGGCGCACCGGCTGCGGGCTCGCGCAGCCGAGCCACCCAATCGCCCACACTCCGATGCAGAGCCAGCGGCGCATCCTCCCCTTCAAGCCCCGCAACCCTCGTGCCAAAAACATCAACGCCGCCGGAGATACCCGGCGGCGCTCACGCGGGCGGGCGATGGGATTCGAACCCACGACCCCCAGGGCCACAACCTGGTGCTCTCACCATGCTGAGCTACGCCCGCCATCGGGCACTGCGAAATTACCGAAAATTGTGCCCATCTCCCGCCGACGTCGTAACTTTCCCGCGCCTGCAGGGTTACTGCAGCCGGAGTGGATGTCCCCCCATGCACCGAGGGTGTCCATGCGCCGCTTGAGCCTCCCATTTCTGTTCTCGGCTCTGGCATTGCTGCTACAGGCGTGCGTCAAGCCGACCGAACCCACCGAGCCGAAGGACTCCTGCTGTAACGGCTCGCTGACGATTCTGGTGTACGACAGCACCAGCGGCAAGCTCATCACTGGAGCTTCCATCCAAATCCGCCGCGAGCACAGTGATTACCAAGCCACAGCAACCACCAACGAAGCCGGCGTTGCCGAGTTCGCCCACCTGTGTGCCGGCACGTATAGCATCCGCATCGCCGCTGAAGGGTGCGCCGTCGTCGAGCTCTCGCTAGAGCTGGAATGCAACGGGCGTGCCTTCCTCCGAGTGCCGCTCCGCTGCGAACGTTCGGACAGGGAATGCTGCCACGGTGCTATCGTCCTTGCCGTCCGAGATAGCGCAACGGGCGAAGCCATTGTGGGGGCAGTGGTACAGCTTCGCCAGCGTGGCGTGGTTCTCGAAGAGACCCGCACCAACGGCGAAGGTATGGCAGCCTTCGATGGCTTGTGTCCAGGGGAGTACGTGCTCGTCGTGGCAGCAGAGGGCTTCCAGGCACGCGAACTGACCGTGACGCTGGAGTGCAACCAGGTCCGCCGCCTTGTGGTCGCCCTCCAGCAGAGGCGGCAGGAGTGCTGCAACGGGGTGCTGGAGATCGTTGTCTACGGCATGAACAAGCCGCTGCCGAATGCAACGGTGCGCCTCTGGCGCCAGGGACGCCTCTACGCCGAAGCGCGCACCAACCAAAATGGTGTTGCCCGCTTCGCCAATCTGTGCATGGGAGTGTACGGCATCAGCGTACAACCGCCGCCGGAGTTTCACGACCTGCTGCCGCAGGAGACCCAAGTTGAGCTGAGCTGCAACCAGGCACGGGAGCTGCGAATTGAGCTGCCCCCACGCGAAGGAGGCAGCTGCTGCGACGGCGTCATCGCCGTCGTCGTGCGCGATAGCCTCTCTAACTCTCCGCTGCAAGGAGCGGTGGTCCGCCTGTGGAAGGGCTCTACGCTGTTGGCAAGAATGAGCACCAACGACGCCGGAGTGGCGCGCTTCACAGACCTCTGCCCCGGTCGCTACGGCGTGAGCGTCCACTACAGCCTCGGAGACATCACCATCGGCAAGGAGACCGAAGTGGAGCTGGAGTGCAACGAGCGTGTGGAGCTGCACTTCCTGCTCCGAGTCCGCTGAACACGGCATTGCAGTCCCGTGCGCTTGGGGGCTTCCCGCATAGAGGCTCCTCTGTGTGCCCGAAGAGCAGGGCTTCTTCGTCCCTGCGGGCGGCGATATGTGCAACGCTTGTGTCCGCACAATGCGAAAGCTCCTCGTGCTTGCAGGGCTGAGCTCCTCGCTACTGACCGCACAGCAGCTTCCCTCGGTCTCGGTCGAAGAGGTAGCCCAGCGCATCGCCGCCAAGGACACCGCCATTGTACTGCTGGATGTGCGCACACCGGCAGAGCATGCTGCCGGAGCGCTTCCAGGCTCGGTATTGATTCCGGTGCGGGAGCTCCCCGAACGGCTCTCCGAGCTGAAGCCCTTCCAAGGCAAGCAACTGATTGTCTACTGCCGCAGTGGGAATCGTAGTGCCCGCGCCACCGCTCTGCTTCGTCAACACGGCTTCAACGCGCGGAATATGAGCGGTGGCATCCTGGAGTGGCAGCGCAAAGGATATCCGCTTGCACCGCCTCGGCGATGAGGTGGCGGGCAGCACAGTGGTGCTGCGGCGCGTTCTTCGCTGCCACGCTGCTGGGGAGCGCGCAGAGTAGCTTCACCGTTGTGCTGCCTTCGGGGCGCTCGCTCCAGCTCCCGCTTGCCTGGATTGGGGGATATCCCGCCATCGGGCTTCCAGCGTTTGCGCGCGCCTGGGGCGCAGACGTACAGCTTGCACCCGATGGGACGGCGCTGCGCTTTGCAGCCGGCACCATCCGGAGTGCTCCGCAGAGCTTCTTCCTTGCTTGGGAAACTTCTCAGCGGCAGGGCATACTCCAACTGCCAGTCCCTGCACGCCCCAGTGCCCAAGGGCTGTTACTGCCCGCGTCGGAGCTCCTGCAGGCGGTTGCCTCCGTGCACGGATGGGAGCTCGTCAGCACTGGACCGACCAGTGTCCGCTTCGTGCATTCGGGTGTGCCGGCAGCAGCTCCAACGCCGCCTTCGGTGGAGCGGACCCCCAGCGGGCTGCGCCGTCCGCCCCTTCCTCCACTGCCCATCCCTGTGGATACAGCTCTGCCGCGGCGCTCGCTTCCCCTTCGGGAGCCTCCCTCACGGCTTCCGGCGTTGGCGGCTCTTGGGAATTCGTTCACCGTCTCCCCCATCCGCATTGTCGAGCTGGGGCTGCACCCCCAGGGGAACGGGCTCCTACTGCGGCTCACCGCCGACCGCACCATTGAGCGCTACCAGCGCCCAGAGTGGCAGGGCAATGTGCTCGTGCTCCGCATCCCGGATGCACTCCACGGGGCAGGGACCCCGAACTCGCCTGAGCTCCTGGACTTCCGCGCCGAACGCGTTCAGGAGCTGCTACGCTACCGGTTCCGCTTCCGCTCCGAGATTCTCTCCTGCCGGTGGCAACGCAGCGGTCCCCGCAGCCTCCTCATCGAGCTCACGTTCGCCCGCGGTGCGGCTCCACGGCAGTGGGAGCTGGATGTCATCGTGCTCGATCCCGGGCACGGAGGCGAGGATACCGGTGCTCTCGGCGTCTTGGGCACGCGGGAGAAGGATATCACCCTTGCCGTTGCCCAAAAGGTGCGGCAGGTGCTCACACGACGGCTCCCCGGGGTTCGGGTTGTGCTGACACGCGAGGGGGATGAGTTCGTTCCCCTCTACCGTCGTGGACAGCTTGCCAACGAGCAGCAGGGCAAGCTCCTCATCAGCCTGCACTGCAATGCTGCTCCGGAGAAGCCACATCCTGCCCGAGGGGTGGAGACCTATGTCCTTCGCCCCGGGCGCACACCCGAAGCCATCCAGGTTGCCGAGCGGGAGAATGCTGTCATCCGCCTGGAGTCCAATCCGGAGCGCTACCGCGGGCTTCTGGACGAGCAGCACATCATGGCAACACTGGCGCACAGCGCCTTCATGCGGCTCAGCGATCGCCTGGCTGCCCATCTACAGCGGGAACTGGTGCGCTCCACTGGCTTGCCGGACCGGGGCATCCAGCAAGCGGGCTTTTACGTGCTCGTTGGCGCCAGTATGCCCGCCGTGCTGGTGGAGATGGGGTTTCTGAGCCATCCCGAAGAGGAGCGCTTCCTGCGCTCCGAACGTGGGCAATGGCGCATCGCCGAAGGCATCGCGCGCGCACTCCAACGCTACGCCACCGAGTACCGCCGCCTCCTCCGCTCCGAACTTCCCTGACCCAGGAGCCGCTGCAGGAACTTCCCCGTGAGGCTGCCCGGCGTTGCTGCAACCTGCTCGGGCGTGCCCTCCGCCACCAGGTAGCCTCCGGCATCGCCTCCTTCCGGACCCAGGTCAATGACCCAGTCGGCGCACTTGACCACCTCCAGGTTGTGCTCGATGACGATGACCGTGTTGCCGCGCTCGACCAACTGTCCAAGCACGCGCAGCAGCATCCCGATATCCTCAAAGTGCAAGCCCGTTGTGGGCTCGTCCAGGATGTAGAGCGTATCGCGTCCGCCTTTGGAGAGCTCGCGTGCCAGTTTGACGCGTTGGGCTTCGCCGCCGGAGAGGGTCGGCGCCTGCTGCCCGAGCCGGATATAGCCCAGTCCGACATCGGCAAGAACTCGGAGCCGCCGGGCAATCTGCGGGATATCGGCGAAGAACTCCAGTGCCTCCTCCACGGTCATCTCCAGCACATCGGCGATGGATTTGCCACGGTAGCGCACCGCCAGCGTCTCACGGTTGTAGCGCTGCCCTTGGCATGCATCGCAGCGGACGTACACATCGGGCAGGAATGCCATCTCGATGCGGCGGACGCCTGCGCCTTCGCACTCCGGGCATCGTCCTTCGGCAACGTTGAAGGAGAAGCGTCCGGGCGCATAGCCACGCATGCGCGCTTCGGGAAGCAGCGCAAAGAAGCGGCGAATCTCGTCGAAGACGCCCGTGTACGTTGCCGGATTCGAGCGCGGTGTGCGCCCAATGGGGCTTTGGTCCACCATGACCACCCCGCGCAGGAACTCCGCCCCGTGGAGCGCGCGGTAGGGCAAGGGCACCATCTGGCTGCCGTAGAAGTGGCGCATCAGCGCCGGATAGAGCGTGTCGCAAATCAGGCTGGATTTGCCCGAACCGCTCACGCCGGTCACGCAGATGAGGGTCCCCAGCGGGAAGCGCACGGTGAGGTCCTTGAGGTTGTTCCCCCGGGCTCCCTCCAACACCAGGAAGCGCCCGCTGCCGGAGCGCCGCTGCGAAGGGATCGCTATCTGCCGCTCCCCACACAGGTACTGCGCCGTCAACGAGCGACGGCGAAGCTCTGCCGGAAGCTGGTGCAACTGTGCCGGCGGCGCTGCAAGGACGACCTCACCACCGTGCATGCCCGCCCCCGGACCGATGTCCACCAGGAAATCGGCAGCCTCCATGGTGTCCCGGTCGTGCTCGACGACGACGACCGTATTGCCCAGGTCGCGCAACTGCTTGAGCGCCTCCAGCAAGCGATGGGTGTCCCTGGGGTGCAGCCCGACGCTGGGTTCATCGAGCACATACAACACCCCAACCAGTTGCGCCCCCAGTTGAGCCGCCAGGCGAATCCGCTGCGCTTCGCCCCCGGAGAGGGTCCGAGCCGGGCGGTCCAGTTGCAAATACCCCACACCGACCATGCACAGGAAGCGCAGGCGTTGCAAAAGCTCTTGGAGAACGACCTCGGCAATGCGCCGTTGGCGCGGCTGGAGCTGTAGGGGCAACTGCTCCAGCCACTCCAATGCCCGCTCAATGGGCAACTGGCACAGTTCGGCGATGTTCTTGCCCGCAATGCGCACCGCCAGGTACTCCGGCTTGAGCCGCCCACCATTGCAGGCGGGGCAGCGGCATGGAGCGCGGAACTGCTCCAGCCACTTGCGCTGCCGCTCGGAAGCCCGCTCGTACTGATGGCGCAGCAACGGGATGATGCCGTGGAACTCCATCTGCGCCGTTGCTCCCCAGGGGGTCTGCACCGCCACCGCGTGCGAGCTTCCCCACAGGAGCTGCCAGCGGAAGGCTTCGGGAAGCTCCTCAAAGGGCAGCTCCAAGTCCACCCCCGAACGGCGCGCGAATTCTGCAACCTGCTGGCGCACTACAGCCCAGCCCGCGCGTTCGAGCACCGGGAGTGCCCCTTGCGCAATCGAGCGGCGCGGATCGGGCACCAGCAGCTCCGGCACGAAATCCCACACCTCGCCCAGTCCCTCACACTGCGGGCATGCTCCATAGGGCGAGTTGAAGGAGAAGCTATTGGGCGCCAGCTCCTCGTAGGCGCGCCCACATTGCGGGCAGGCGCGCCGCGTGCTCAGCAGCACGGGCTGCCACTGCCCATCGGGCTGCTCGATGAGCAGCAGGACGGATTGTTCGCCCAACTGCAGCGCCAGCTCCAGCGATGCAACGATACGCTCCTGCAGCCGCGGGTCTGCCGTACAGCGGTCCACCACCACCTCGATATCGTGCGTGTGGTAGCGGCTGACCTGGAACCCCGGCTCCAGCTCGTGGAACTCTCCATCAACGCGGACCCAGATGAACCCCTGGCGCCGGAGCTGCTCGAAGAGCTCCCGATAATGCCCCTTGCGCCCACGCACCAAGGGCGCCAGAATTTGGAAGCGCTGCCCCCGGGGCAGTGCCAGAATCTGCTCGACGATCTGGTCCACGCTCTGCTCGCGCACCGGTACGCCGCATTCAACGCAGAACTGCTCGCCAACGCGCGCGTACAGCAGCCGCAGGTAGTCGTACACCTGGGTGACCGTACCAACGGTCGAGCGTGGTGTCACGCCGGTGGTCTTCTGCTCGATTGCAATCGCTGGCGAGAGCCCCTCGATGAGCTCCACATCGGGCTTGGGCATCACACCGAGGAACTGCCGAGCGTATGCTGAAAGGCACTCCACGTAGCGCCGCTGCCCTTCGGCGTAGAGCGTATCGAACGCAAGCGAGGATTTGCCCGAGCCCGATACTCCAGTGATGACGATCAGCGCGTTGCGGGGCAGCTCCAGCGTGATGTTGCGCAAGTTGTGCTCCCGCGCGCCGAAGATGCGGATGCTTGCCAGCTCTACCTCGTCCATACCGCCGATTGCGTTGCTCCGTGCTGCAACAGCTCGCAAAGATAGCAGGGGTGGCTGTAATTTTGCGGCATGCTGCCGATTCTCACACCCGAACAGATGCGCCGTGCCGATGCGGCAGCCATCGAGCAGTACGGCGTCCCCTCGCTGCTGCTCATGGAGAACGCTGCCCGCTCGGCAGCCGATATTCTGGAGCGCCGCTACAGTGGGGTGGTGCGCCACCGCACGGCATTGCTCCTGTGCGGCAGTGGTAACAACGGCGGTGATGGCTTTGCGCTTGCCCGCCATCTGTACAGCCGAGGATGGCGGGTCTTTCTCTGGTGGGTGGGCAGCCGCGAGCGCATGTCGCCGGAAACCGCTGTGAACTTCGAAGCTGCACGCCGCCTGGGGCTGCCCATTACCCATGTTGGCGAAGAGCGCTCGGCACCGTTGCCACCACCGGCAGAGCTGCTCATTGATGCCCTACTCGGTGTCGGTGCCCGCCTCCCGCTGCGCGGCGCGATCGTGGAGCTGCTGCGCGCGGTGCGCTCACTGCCGGCGCATCGGGTTGCATTGGATGTGCCGACGGGATTGGACGCAGAGACCGGCTGTGCCGATGCCGATGCATTCACCGCAGAGCTCACCATCACGATGTTCGCGCTCAAGACCGGGCTGCTGCTCAACGACGGACAACGGCTCTGCGGCACGGTTGAGATCGCCTCGCTGGGTGTGCCGGCAAGCATTGCCCACGAGTACGCCGACACATGGGCGCTGGAGTGGGAGGATGTCCGCCAGCGCTTCCCCAAGCGGTGGCGCCGGAGTACGAAGTTCGACTACGGGCGTCTTGGCATCATTGCTGGTTCGGCAAGCATGGCAGGCGCAGCAGCACTGACGGCAAATGCGGCAATCCGCAGCGGTGCCGGGCTGGTCTACCTCTACACGGCGGGGCGTATCCACTCAGCGGTCCTGCCGGAGGTCATCGCCCGGCTCCTTCCCTCCACGCCCGAAGGCTGGATGAGCCCTGAAGCACTTCCGGCGCTGCTGGAGCTTGCCGAGCGCGTGGATGCCCTGGTCATCGGTCCGGGATTGGGTGCGGCAGCTCTCCCCGTGCTGGAGCAACTCTGGGCGCAGCTGCCGGAACGGCTTCCCGTCCTCCTCGATGCCGACGCACTCCGGCTGGTGACCCCCTCGAGCCAGCTCCGCCAGCGGGTGGTGCTCACTCCCCATGTGGGGGAGTTCGCGCGGATGACAGGACTGGAGCGCGCTCAGATTGTGGTGAACGCTCCCTGGCTTGCTCGGCAATGGGCGCTGCAGTGGGGCTGCGTCCTGCTGCTCAAGCATGTTCCAACGGTCATCACCGATGGTCGGCGCTCGTATTGGAACCTCGGGGGCAACCCCGGAATGGCAACCGCTGGCAGCGGGGATGTGCTGGCGGGGATGCTCGGTGCGTTGCTGGCGCGCGGAGTGGAGCCATTGGAGGCGGCGGCTCTGGCAGCATTCCTGCACAGCGCCGCCGGCGACCACTGCGTCCGGTCCAGCTCCATGGAGAGCCTGACCGCTTCCGAACTCATCGCCGCGCTGCCGGCAGTACTGCCTTCGGAGCTGGCGCAATGAGCCGAAAGCGCCTTGCACTGCTCCTGACGCTGCTCTACGCGCTCGGTATCGGAGTGCTCTCGCACATTCCCGGGCTGCAGACTCCGCGGACACTGCCCTGGAGCGACAAGCTACTGCACGCACTGCTCTACGCAGGCTTTGGAACGTGCCTGCTGTTGAGCGTGAGCGCGCACCGACCGCACTGGAAGCGGTGGCAGCTCTGGGGCACCGTTCTCCTCCTCGGCGCCCTGTACGCCGCCACCGATGAGTGGCACCAGCGCTTCGTTCCCGGTCGCATCCCCGATGCGACCGACTGGGCAGCCGATGTGGCGGGACTTACGGCAAGCCTGCTGCTTTCTCGTCTGTGGCTCCCGTGGTGGATACGCACGCTGCGGTGATGAGCTTCCGCGTTGTGGCATGTGATAGTGGCAGCCGTGCACGTGTCGGCATTCTGGAGACGGCGCACGGTGCCATTGAGACCCCTGCCTTCATGCCCGTTGCCACCCAAGGCGCCGTTAAGGCACTGGAGCATCGCCGCCTGCACGAGCTGGGCGCGCAGATCCTGCTGTGCAATGCCTACCACCTATACCTGCGCCCAGGAAGCGCCGTCATCGAGCACTTTGGGGGCTTGCATCGCTTCATCGGCTGGCACAAACCGATTCTGACCGACAGCGGCGGCTACCAGCTCTTCTCGCTCCAGCAGCTCCGGCGCATCTCCGAGGACGGCGTCCAATTCCGCTCCCACATCGACGGCTCGCTCCACCACTTCACCCCCGAAGGGGTGGTCCAGTTGCAGCGCCAGTTGGGCTCGGACATCATGATGGTGCTCGACGAATGCATCGGCTATCCGGCAGACCGGCACGTTGCCGCTGCTGCCATGGAGCGCACGCTGCGCTGGGCACGGCGGTCGCTGGAGGCGTTCCAAAACTCCGAGCCGCTCTACGGCTACCCGCAACTGCTCTTCGCTATCGGGCAAGGGAGCACCTACGCTGAGCTGCGCCGTCTCTGCCTGCAAGAGCTCTGCCAATGGGAGTTCGATGGCTATGCCATCGGCGGGCTCTCCGTAGGCGAACCTGCCGAGCTGATGTACGAGATGGTCGAGGTCTCCGTAGAGGTGCTGCCCGCCGAGCGCCCACGCTACCTCATGGGCGTTGGCACGCCGGAGAACTTGCTCGAAGCCATCGAACGCGGCGTTGACCTCTTCGATTGCGTCCTCCCTACGCGGAACGCCCGGAATGGGCAGCTCTTCACCACCCGCGGCAAGCTCAACATCCGCAACGCCCGATGGCGCTTGAGCGATGAACCGATCGACCCTGCCCTGCCCTTCTACGTCAGCCAGAACGTCACGCTGGGCTACCTGCGCCACCTCTTCCTTGCGGGGGAGATCGCCGCACTGCAACTGGCAACCGAACACAACCTCGCCTTCTACCATTGGCTCCTGGAGCAGGCGCGCCAGAAAATACGCCAGAACAGCTTTCGTCACTGGAAGCGCTCCATGCTGGAGCAGCTCCGTCAAACAGAGGTTGCACCCTGAAGGTCCCCGAAGATGCCGTTTGCATACGCTGCTGCTGCACCGCAACAAGGCGCCGACCCGATGGCAGGGCTCCTGAGCACGCTGCTCTTCTTCGGCGCCATCCTGCTCATCTTCTACCTGATGATTCTGCGCCCGCAGATCAAGCGCCAGAAGGAGCACCAGAAGATGCTCAGCGAGCTGAAGAAGGGCGACCGCGTCGTCACCACTGCGGGCATCCACGGTACGGTGACCGATATCGAGGACAGCGTCGTCGTGCTCCAAATTGCTGACAACACGCGCATTCGCCTGGAGAAGTCCGCTATCGCAACCGTGCTCAAGAAGTAGCACCCGCGCCATTGCGCGCCATGACCGCACAGCTCAACACGATCGAGGAAGCGCTCCGCGAGCTCGCTTCCGGTCGCATGGTCATCGTCGTGGACGATGAGGACCGGGAGAACGAGGGGGACCTCATCTGCGCCGCGCAGTTCTGCTCGCCGGAGATTATCAACTTCATGGCATCGAAGGCGCGGGGGCTCATCTGCGTTGCCATCACCGAGCAGCGGGCGCGCGAACTGAACCTGGACGTTATGGTCCGCACCAACACCGCACTCCACGGTACGCGCTTCACCGTCTCGGTGGACTACATCCACGGTACCACGACGGGGATCTCCGCCTTCGACCGTGCCGCGACAGCTCGAGCCCTGGCGGACCCGGAGAGCAAGCCCGAGGATTTTGCTCGTCCGGGGCATATCTTCCCCCTGGTCGCCGTTGAAGAGGGTGTGCTGCGCCGTGCCGGGCACACGGAGGCTGCCGTAGACCTCATGCGGCTGGCGCGGCTCAAGCCCGCCGCCGTGCTGTGCGAGATCCTCAACGAGGACGGCACCATGGCACGGCTGCCGCAACTGCTGGAGTTCGCCCAGCGCTATGGGCTGGCTATCATCACGGTCAAGGACCTCATTGCGTACCGGCTGCGGACCGATCGGCTCGTCGAACCCGTTGCCCGCGCGACGCTGCCCACGGTTGTGGGGACCTTCCAGATCGTCGTCTACCGCAACCGCGTGGATGGGCAGGAGCACGTTGCCCTGCTCAAGGGTTCCTGGCAGCCGGAGGAACCGGTGCTTGTGCGCGTGCATTCGCAGTGCCTGACGGGGGACCTCTTCGGCTCGTTGCGCTGCGACTGCGGTCCACAGCTCCATGCAGCGCTCCGCATCATCGAGCGCGAAGGCAAGGGCGTGCTCCTGTACATGCAGCAGGAGGGGCGCGGCATTGGGCTGGGCAATAAGATTCGCGCCTATGCACTGCAGGAGCAGGGACTCGATACCGTCGAGGCGAACCGCCATCTGGGGTTTGCCCCAGACCTGCGCGACTACGGCATCGGAGCCCAAATCCTGCGCGACCTGGGCGTCCGCAAAATGCGCCTCCTCACGAACAACCCGCGTAAGATCGTTGGGCTGGAGGCGTACGGACTCGAAGTCGTCGAGCGCGTTCCCATCGAAATCACCCCCAACGACTACAACTGGCACTACCTGCTGACCAAGCAGCACAAGCTCGGGCACCTGCTGACACTGGAGCCTGCGCAGCCAGGGTATGTCCAACCTGAAGCCCAAGACTGCCATGTCGGAGGTCATCTACCTGACGCGCGAGCGCTTTGAGGAGCTGCAGGCGGAGCTACGGCAGCTGCGCAGCCAAGGTCGGCGTGAGATTGCCCAAAAGATCGCCGATGCCCGCTCTCATGGCGACCTTTCGGAGAATGCTGACTACGACGCCGCACTCCAAGCCCAGGAGATGCTGGAGATGCGCATCGCACGGCTGGAGCGGATCCTCGCGCGCGCACGGATTCTCGACCCCAAGGAGCTGCCCAACGACGGCAAGATCTACATCCTCTCCACCGTCAAGCTGCGCAATTGCAAGACCGGCAGCGTGGTCGAATACACCCTGGTCAGCCCCGAGGAGGCGGACTTCGAGCACAACAAGCTCTCGGTGAGCTCGCCCCTGGGGAAGGCGCTGCTGGGCAAGTCCGCCGGCGAGCGCATCCGCATCCAGGTTCCTGCCGGGGTCATGGAGTACGAGATCCTGGAGGTGCGGCGATAAACCGGCACGCTCCTTGTGCCGTCTAAGCGCACAGGAAGTTCCTCAATCCTGGGGTGCAGCCGTGCCAGCTCCTCAGGCGCTCAGCTTGGCAAGCGATGAAGAGCTCATCGAGGAATTCCGCAACGGGGACCGAGAGCGGGCAGCTGCGCAGTTTGTCCGGCGATACCAGCGCTTCGTCTACAGCGTTGCATACCGCTATCTGGGGCGCCACGAGGATGCTCAAGATGCCGCTCAGGAGGTCTTCCTGCGCGCCTTTGAGCATCTGCACCGCTTCCAGCAGCGGAGCACGCTGCGGACGTGGCTCTACCGGATTACCGTCCGCGTAGCCCTGAGCATGCTCCGGCAGCGCCGCCGCCTCCAGTGGATGCCGCTCAGTCAAGCCTTCCCAGAGGAGGAGGAACCCGTTGCACAGACGCTGACCCCGGAGCAAGTGCACGAGCGGCAGGAGTTCGAGCAGTACTTCCTGCGCCTGCTCTCGACGTTGCCGGAGAAGCAGCGCGAGACATTCGTGCTGCGGTACTTCGAAGGGCTCTCCTACGAGGAGATCTCGCAGATGCTGGGCACCAGCATCGGCGGGCTCAAAGCGAACTACTTCCTGGCGGTGCGCAAGATCGCCGCTGCACTGCTCAACGGTCCATATGCGGAAGAGTTCCGTCGGCGCCTTCCACAGCACCGTTCCAATGGAGCAGAGCGAACGGACATATAGCCGAGCTGAGCTGGAGCAGCTTCTGGCGGATTACGCCTTTGGGCAACTCCCGCCCGAAGAAGCGCAGCGCGTGGAGCGCTCTCTCAAGCTCTACCCGGACTTAGCCGCCGAGGCGGAGCTGCTCCGGCATGTCTTCGCACGCCTTGATGAGCTGGAGCCGATGCGCTCGCTGGAACAGCGTTCGCGCAATCTCTCCGTATACGTGCTCCAGCGCTGGCAGCGGGAGGGCGCACGGCAACACTGGCGATGGGTTCGCCTACTGCTGCCCGCCGCGGGATTGGGGCTGCTGCTGTGGTTGGGTCTGCGTCCACCGCATCCGGAGCCTCCCCTGCACCATCTCCCGCCCTCGGAGCCAGTGCAACAGGCGGAGCTTCTGCCTGAGACGCTCCCGCTCTCCGAAGGGCTGCTCACCTTTGCCCAGTGGAGCGCAGGGATCCCACCGGTTGCGCGTCCCCCGGGCACAGCGTTGCCGGTGACGCTCCCGGCTGCCTCCGCTGCTGATTCCCTCTGGCAAACACTGCTCCTGGAGCTGGAAGCTCTCAATGCGGAAGCTGCTGCTCCATAGTCTTCTGGGCTGCACGCTGGCGCTGTGGGCGCAATCGCCCCCCGGATACGAAGAGCGCTGGGAGGCTTCCCGGCGTGGCTGGGAAGCTGCAAAGCGCCACTTGGAACGCTGGAAGACCATCCGCCTGCTGGAGGAGCTTCGGCTCGATGAGGACGCCAGTGCGCGCTTTCTGACGCGCTACTCCGAGTATAACCGCCAGATTGACTCCGTCCTCCAGCGCCTGGACGAGCTCTCCCGTCGGCTGAACCAGCTCCTGGAGGAGCGTCCGAGCCCGAACCAGCTCCAGCACTCCATCCAGGAGATGCTTGCCCAGCAAAATGCTCTGCTACAACTGGTCCGGCAGCGGACCGAAGCCGTACGCCCATTGCTCACCGAGGAGCAGTTTGCCCGCTACCTCCTCTTCGAGTATCGCTTCCCAAAGGAGGTCGAGCTACTGCTACTCCATCACCTTCGTGCTCGGAAGCCCCAGCACCGCCCGCCGCGATAACCGTTCGTCCCGAGCTCTCCGCCGTTCGTCCCGGAAACAGCGCCGTTCGGCAAATCCCCTCTTGTAGCCCGCAGGGAGGGCACCGTAGTTTTGCACCCAGAAGCTTGGACAATGGGCTTCCCCTTTGGGGTACTCTTCCGACGCTCCCACCTTCCCACCACAGGACCTGGGTTGCCGGAAACGGCACCCGGGTCTTTTTTTGCCCGAAAATCGGCAACAGGACTGTAATTTTGCACTTGCGGAACTGCCCCCATCGACTAAGGGTTAGGTCACCACTCTTTCAAGGTGGCGGTACGGGTTCGAATCCCGTTGGGGGCACGGCGCCGGGAGGGCGATGGGAACCTACGTTGTGACAGGGTGTGCCGGCTTCATTGGGTGGCGAGTAAGTGAACTTCTGCTCACCGCAGGGCATCGGGTCATCGGCATTGACAACCTCAACGATGCTTACGACCCACGCCTCAAGCTGTGGCGCCTACGCCAGTTGGAGCAGCACGCAGCTTTCACCTTCTACCGGTACGACATCACAGACCGAGAGCGCTTGGAGCCCCTGATCGCCGCCTCCGCTCCGGAGGCAATCCTCAACCTGGCTGCTCGTGCCGGAGTGCGCCAAAGTGTGGAGAACCCGTGGCTCTACTACGAAACCAACCTCACCGGCACGCTGAATCTGCTTGAGCTGTGCCGGCGGTACGGGATTGCGAAGTTCGTGCAAGCCTCCACCTCCAGCGTCTACGGGGCAGCCACTCCCCCATTCCGCGAACAGGATGCCGCAGCACAGCCGTTGTCCCCGTATGCAGCTTCTAAGCGGGCTGCGGAGCTCCTCTGCTACACCTACCACCATCTGCATGGCATTGACGTGACGGTGCTCCGCTACTTCACGGTGTACGGTCCTGCCGGTCGTCCGGACATGAGCTTGTACATCTTCATGGAGCGCCTGCTGCGCGCGGAGGAGATAGAGATCTTCGGCGATGGCTCGCAGGAGCGCGACTTCACTTACGTTGACGACATCGCCGAAGGTACGCTCCGTGCATTGCGCCCGCTCGGCTACGCCATCATCAACTTGGGCAATAGCCAGCGAGTCCGACTGCGCGATGCCCTGGCACTGCTGGAGGAAGCGCTCGGGCGCCGTGCCCGCATCCGGTACCGCGAAGCCCACCCCGCAGACGTCCGCTCCACCCAAGCCGATATCAGTCTGGCACAAGCTCTCCTGGGATGGGCACCGAAGGTCTCCCTCCCCGAAGGTATCCAGCGCATGGTCCGCTGGTACGAGCAGTACTGCCGCGAATTGCCGGCACTGAGCCTATCTGCCCTCCAATGAGCCAAACGCAACGGAGCAGCGCGCAATTCCCCATCTGAGTGCCACACTCGGTGATGCTCCAATGGGCAGAGGCGTTCGAGAAGGGCAGCTCGGCATCCTCCTCCTCGGCATAGCGCTGGCGTATGCAGGGCTGACGCTGTGGAGCGCCCCCACCTGGACCGTTGACGATGCGTACATCCTCTTCCGCTACGCCACAAACTGGGCACGCCTGGGAATCCCCACATGGAACCCCGGTGAGCCACCGGTCGAAGGCTACACTGGCACCCTCCTTCTGGCGCTGTTGACTGCGGGCATCCATATCGGCATCCCGCCGGAGCTGAGCGCCAAGGTGGTGGGAATCGCCGCTTACCTCGGAGCGGGGCTTGTACTGTGGCGCTTCCTAACGGAGCTGGAGGTACGTGCGGGCGTTCGCGCTGCAGCCATTCTGCTGTACTACACGCTGGCAGACCTCTTCCCTCACGCGCTCAGCGGCTTGGAGACCACGCTCTTCCTGGCGCTTCTGCTGACAGCAACGTGGTGTACGGTGCGATTTCAGCGCCGGCAGCACCTTCGCGCGCTGCTTGGGGCGGCACTGGCTCTGGGAGCTTTGGCGATGGTCCGTCCGGAAGGCGTTCTTCTCAGCGCCCTGCTCATCGGCGCGCTGCTGTGGAGCAGCTACACCGGTGCGGTACCGTGGAGGTGGACGCTGGCATTAGCGGTGCTGGTGCTGCTTCCCCTGGGCGCGGTGACGCTGTGGCGCTGGTCGGTCTACGGTGCCCTCCTTCCCAACACCTACTGGGCAAAGCTCGGAAGCGGCTTCACCGCGCATGCAGTGCGTTCGCTTGTGGAGTTCGCAGCGCTCTCCTGGGCAGCAGCATGGGTTGCTGCACTGATGCTTGCGCTTCCGGAGTGGGAGGAGAGCCGCGCCTGGCTGCGCCGCTTCCGCCCGCTGCTCCCAATCGGCGTGGCACTGGGCGTTGGGATGGCGGTGGTGTTGCTTAGCTACTCCCGCAGCGAGCTGACGATGAACTATGCCCACCGCTTCTGGGTGCCCTTCTATTCGCTGGGGCTACTCGGAGCAGCACTACTGGCGGAAAGCGGGCGGCGCACCATACGTCCGGAGGCGCGCCCAGAGCGTGCGCGGGCAGTGTCCGCGGTGGTACTCTCTCTCATCGGTGTGCAGTGCATCGCCCAGGTAGCGCTCTGGCGATGGGAGGGGCGGAAGTTCCTGCGCGATTACGAACAGCTTCTCCGAGAGGAGCACACCGCTGCAGCGGAGCTCCTCCGCCGCCTCCTTCCAGCGGATACTTGGATTGTGGTCTACCCCGATGCCGGACTCATCCCCTACCGCACGGGGCTGCGCACCCTTGATTTCGGTCGGCTCACCGATGCCTTTCTGGCACGCCATCGCTGGAGTGGGAGTGCACGCGACACGCTCATCCTGGCGTATGTCTTCCGGCATGCCCCTGCAGCATTCGTATTCAAGAGCCGCTGCCGCGACCGCGTCTGCCTGACAGCAGAAGCCGATGCTGTGTGTTCGGACCCTCGGTTCGCCCAGTACGAACTCGTGCGCGTGTTCGATACCCGCGCCCGCACATACGCCCATAGCTACTTCCTGCACGTCTACGTGCACCGCCGCTTCCTTCCTCAAGCGTCGTTCTCACCGCAATAGCACCCCCTGGCGAGCAAGGAGCTCGTAGCATGCCTGGGCAAGCCGCTCGGGGGCATCGCCTGCGAGCCAGTGGATGTGCTCGTAACGCCGGAACCAGCTCAACTGCCGCTTGGCGTACTGCCGAGTGCGGCGCTGCATCAGCGCAAGCGCCTGCTGTGCGGTGAGCTCCCCGCGGATGTATGCAACACACTCCTTGTAGCCGTGCGTGTTGAGTCCAGGGCAATCGGGTGCAAACCCCATTGCCAAGACCCGCTGGGTCTCCTCGATGAGCCCGTGTGCCCACATCCATTCTGCTCGGCGATTGATGCGCTCGTACAGCCGCGCACGCTCCCAGGCGATGCCGAGCCACACCGTGCGGAAGGGGCGCGGCAGCGCCGGAGATGCCCGCTGCGCCTGCGACAACGGGATCCCCGTGGCGTAGAAGAACTCCAAGCCGCGGAGGATGCGTGCGGGGTTTCGGTCGGGATAGCGCGCAGCCAACTCGGGGTCAACTCGCTGGAGTTCGGCATAGAGCGCATCGCGACCTTGCTGCAGCAGCCGTCGCTGTAGTTGGCGCCGAATCTCCAACCGCATTGGCATCGGTGGCTGCTCAAAGAGCCCGAAGCAGAGGGCGTGGATGTAGAAGGGCGAGCCCCCAACCACAACCGGTAGCTTGCCGCGCTGGGCAATTTCTGGAATCAGCTCGAGCGCATCGTGGGCGAATTCACCGGCACTGTAGTACTGGTCCGGATCGCGGATGTCCACGCAGTGGTGTGGCACACGCCGACGCTCCTCCGGCGTAGGCTTTGCCGTGCCGATGTCCAAATAGCGGTAAATCTGGCGTGAATCCGCCGAGATGACCTCCAGCGGCACCCATCGGGCAAGCTCCAGAACTGTTGCAGTCTTGCCCGACGCGGTTGCTCCTACGAGCACCACTACGATGGGTTCGGTTTGCTGTGCACGTCCTGCCACCCCTCCTTGCCCACCAGCGGAACGAAGCGGAACTCTCCAAACTCCTCGTACTGGTACTCCTGCTCGGACTGACGCCGTACCCGCACCAGAACTTGCGACTGCAGGTCGCCCACCGGGATGACCAACCGTCCCCCAATGGCAAGCTGCTCCAGCAACGGCTTTGGGATCTGCGGTGCCCCCGCCGTGACGATGATGGCATCGTAGGGCGCATGCTCTGCCCATCCGATGCTGCCATCACCGAAACGGGTCTGAATGGATAGCCCCAGCTCAGCAAAGATGCGGCGCGCCCGCTGGTAGAGCTCCCAGTGGCGTTCGACCGTGTAGACCTTTGCTCCCATGAGCGCCAGCAGGGCAGCCTGGTACCCGCTACCGGTGCCGATTTCGAGCACCTTCTCCCCGGGCTCGAGCTCCAGCAGCGAGGTCATAAACGCCACCGTATAGGGCTGCGAGATGGTCTGGTTGAAGCCCAGCGGCAGCGCCACATCCTCATAGGCACGATGCACGAAGCTGGGATGCACAAAGCGCTCGCGCGGCAGACGTGCCATTGCCGCCAGCACCCGCTCGTCCCGGATGCCGCGGCGCCGCAGGTGCTCGACGAGCATCTGGCGCAGCTCTGCGTAAGGGTCGGGGAAATCGTTCCGTTGCTGCTGTTGCATCAGCTCTGCTGCTCCTGCGGTAGCCCTGCCCCAAGGAGTTCGACCAAACGTTCCCGCAAGCGAGCCGGTGAGACCCCAAGCTCAAGCACGCCTCCGTGCGCAATCGAGATCTCCCCGCTCTCCTCAGAGACCACGACCACTGTGGCATCGATCTGCTCGCTCAACCCCAATGCAGCACGATGACGTGTCCCAATGGCTCGACCAGTCACATGCGTCGTTACGCTCAAGGGGAGAATGCAACGTGCTGCTACGATGAGCTGATTTTCGATGACCACCGCCCCATCGTGGAGTGGCGAACGCGGGTTGAAGATCGACAGCAGCAGCTCCTTGGTCACAACCGCCTGCAGGGGCACGCCGGTTTCGATGACCAAGCGTGGACTCTGGGAGCCGGCGAATACAATCAGCGCGCCGATGTGCTTGGTTGCCATCTCGGTGACGGCTTCCAGCACCTCATCCAGCACCGGCGCCATCGGCGTACGCAGGAGCAGCCGCAGCAGCTTCGTCCGGGTCAACTGCACCAGTACCCGACGCAGCTCCGGTTGGAACAGCACCACGAACGCCAACAACCAGACGCCCGCCACCGTGTGCACAATCCAGCCCAACGCAGCGAACTTCCCCACCTCCACCACCACGCTCAGAAGCAGCAGGAGTGCCAGCCCCAGCAGCACCTGCACCGCAGGTGTGTCGGAGAGCGCCCGATAGAGCCAGTAGAAGAGCGCTCCCACCGCTGCAACATCCAACACATCCACCAGGGTCACCTGGAGGAATCCAACCCGGAACAGCTCAATCATTGCCCGTTGTGACCGGATGCGCGGTCACATTGCCGCCGCTCATAGGCAGCCACAATGTCGGCAACCAGACGATGGCGCACGACGTCGCTGCGGTCGAAGTAAACGAAGGCAATCCCTGGGATGCCCTGCAGCACCTCCTGCACGTCCACCAATCCCGAAGCCGAAGGCTTGGGCAGGTCAATCTGCGTCACATCTCCGGTAATGACCGCCTTCGAGCGCGGACCCAGCCGTGTCAGGAACATCTTCATCTGCCCGACGGTGGCGTTCTGGGCTTCGTCGAGAATCAGGAACGCGTTGCTGAGGGTGCGTCCGCGCATGTACGCCAGTGGCACCACCTCGACGATCCGCCGCTCCATCATCGAGCGGAGCTTCTCCGCACCGAGCATCTCGATGAGCGCATCGGTGATTGGCCGGAGGTAGGGATCGACCTTCTCCTGCAGGTCCCCCGGCAGGAATCCCAGGGATTCGCCTGCCTCGACCGCAGGGCGCGAGATGATAATGCGCCCGACCTCATCCCGCTGCAGTGCCGCCAGCGCCATGGCGACGGCAAGGTAGGTCTTGCCCGTCCCCGCCGGACCAATGGCGAAGACCACATCATGGGTGCGCACCAGGCGGCAGTACTCCAACTGCTTCGGCGTACGGGCACGGATCGCCCCTTGCCGCCCGACGTAGATGACCTCCTCCTCTTGCTCCTGTGGGGAGCGCAGCCCACGCTCAGCGGCAACCAGCTCCACCACCGTTGCAACGTCCTCCGGCAGCAACCGCCCGTTACGCCGCAGAAGGTAGATGAGCTCGGCAAAGAGCGCCTCCAGGGCGGCGATCTCTTCGGCATCACCCCGCAGCACAACAACATTGCCCCGCACGATGACCGCCCCGCCCAAGCGGCGCTCGATCAGGTGGAGATACTGGTCGTTGACCCCAAAGAGCGCAAGCGGCTCGACATCCGCCAGTGTGATGCGCTTCTCGAGTACTTCCGTCGGCATACCTACTGTGCAATCTCAGCGCTGCTTCTGCGAACTTCCGCTGCTATAAACGAAGAAGCCCGCTCTCCAGTTGGAGCTGTCCTGGGGGTGCCGCCGCCCCTGAAGAGCGGTCGAGCACCCCATCAGGACACGCTCACTCCCCACGCTTTGAAGGTGTCTGCGGCGCCGCCTGTTGCGGGGTCTCCTGCTGTGCTGGCGCTGCGCTCTGCTGCTGTGCTAAGCGCTTCTTGCGGTAGTAGGAACGCTCGGCACGCAGCTCCTCCGGTGTCTTGGGACCCGGAGGTGGTATGCGCAAGACCTGCCCCGGATAGATGATGTCGGGATTGCGAATTTGGTCGGTGTTGGCAATCCAAATCTTGGGCCACTGGAACGGATCGGCGTAGATATCCGGCTTGCCGGAGATGTTCCACAGGCAATCGCGATCGCGCGCCCAGGTGCCAACGGTGTAGGTCTTCTCGCGCTTCTCCCGGTAAAGCCCACGGATTTCGCGCGCCAGTTCGATAATGCGGTTGTAGAACTCCGGCAGCAGCGCGATCTTCTCCCCGCGCAAGGTGTTGAGTTCGCGCTCCAGCGCTTCAATCTCGGCACGCCGGTCCGCCAGGACATCATCGGGCAAGCCGCGATACTCGCGCACGCGCCCCTCCAGTTGCCCCAATCGCTGGCGGAAGCGCTCAATATCTGCCTGCGTTGCCCCAACGAGCGCATAGAGCTCCTCGTTGCACTTGCGTATATCGGCGATGGCTTGCTGAAGCTGTGCTTCCAGGCGCTGGACTTCACCGCTCACAGCCTGCAACTGCGCCTGCAACTGCGACACCTTCGCCTGCCACTCCTGAATCCGCAGCTCGGCTTCGGCTTTCGTCAACTGCTCATCGGGCTTGGTTGGCTCGGGGGGCTGCTGTGCCACAACTGCTGCGCACGCAGCCAAGAACAGTACGGAACGATACCGCTTCATTGTGTCCTCCCGCTACTTGTGCAACATCAGCGCGGCTTCTTCTGGGTTTTGATCTCTACCCCGGGCTGCTCCTGTGGGGCGGGTGGAGCCGGTGTGTAGTCGGGCCAGGAGTTCGGCCATGTTGCCAGCTTCTCGCGCACGAACTGCTGCTGGCTCTGGCACTGCTGAAGTTCGCGCTGCCGCGACGCAAGCTCCCCTTGCAGACGCCCTTTCTCGGCTTCCTTCCGCGCAATGTCCTGGTTCAGTTGCCGTTCCGCTGCCCGCAGTTCACGCAGCCGCTGGAGCTGCTCCTCCGTGATTTTGGGCGTACACCCCACCAGGTACATCCCCACGAGCGCAAGCACCACTGGAAGTGCTGCGGAGAGTCTCATGGTGCCCTCACGTTGCTGTGAGACATCCGACGCTACCGCAAACTTAGGGCGAATTCCCCAATGTTCCACTGCACGCTCTGCTGCGCTCGAACTTCCACCCGTAGCGCTGCAGCCATCGTTCGGCATGTGCCAGCATCGCCGGAGTATCCACATCCTGCCAGAAGTGCTCCCCGATATCGAGCGCGTGGACCTGCCCCAGAGCAGCAAGGCGGCGTACTCCATCGGTCAGCGAGGCATCCCCTTGGCTCTCCACTACCGCCTGCAGCGCAGCCAAGAGAGCTGAGCCGGCAACGAACACCCCAGTGTCCACCGCATTGTAGGCTTGCAACTCCTTGCCAATGGCGCGCACCTTGCCCTCGTGGACCATCACCTTTGTGGCATCGGCGAGATCGAGAATGCGCTCCAGCCGGAAATCCACGCATAAGGCGATCCCTTGTGCCGGAAGCGGCTGGCGTTGAAGCCAGCACAGCAGCTCCGGCTCCACAATATGGTCGCACATCAACAGCAGGAAGCGCTCCTGCAGCAGCGGAGCCGCCGCCAGCACCGAGAGCCCGTTTTGCCCCTCAAACCGTCGATTGTGCACCCACCAGCAACGGAGCTGCCCGGCGTAGGCGCGGAGGAATCCAGTTACCTCCTCCGCCCGATAGCCGACGACGACCACGGCGTCCGTGCAGCCTGCCTGCTCCACCCCACGCAGCACCCACTCCAGCAGCGGACGCCCTGCAATCGGCACCAAAGGCTTGGGATGTGTTGCATGCGGCTGTAGGCGGGTTCCTTGTCCTGCGGCAATGATGAGTGCCTGCCGGAGCATTATACCTGTGGGAGCGTCTGTTGCGCCGCTCTCCACCGAAGAGCCAATCCCTGCAGTGCCCTGCAGAGCATCTGGTACTGCTCCGCTAAGGCATGGTGGACTGGCTCCCCAGGGCGCACGTGCGGGCTTTTGAAGTAGAAGCTCAGCCAGGATTGCGGACCGCGCCACCCTGCGCGCGCCGCCAAGTCCAGAAACAGCACCAAATCCAGCACCAACGGCGCTGCCAGAATGGAATCCCGGCAGGAGAAATTCACCCGCAACTGCATCGGATAGCCCATCCACCCCACCAGGTCTACAACGTCCCAGCTCTCTTTGGCATCCCCACGCGGCGGGTAGTAATGGATGCGCACCTTGTGGTACAGCTCCCCGTAGAGCTCCGGATAGAGCTGCGGCGAGAGTATCCCATCGAGCACCTCGGACTTGGTGGACTCCTTCGAGCGGAAGCTACCTTCGTCGTCGAGCACCCAACCGTCCCGATTCCCCAGGATGTTGACCGAGAACCATCCCTGAACGCCGAGGAGGCGCATTCGCAGCGCTGGAGCCAGTACCGTCTTCAGCAGCGTTTGCCCAGTCTTGAGGTCTTTGCCCGCAATCGGCACTCCCTTGAGCTCGGCGAGCTCCTCCAGCGCGGGGATGTCTGCTGCCCGATTCGGCGTTGCATTGGCATACGGGATGCCCTCCTGCAGCGCCGCGTAGGCGTAGATCTGCGAAGGGGCAATTGCCGGGTCGTTGCGCTCCAATCCCTGCTCAAAGGCTCGCAGCGAGCGATGGCAGGGCGCAAGCTCAAGGTACACCTCCGTTGATGCGCACCAGACCATAACCGCCCGCTCCGCCCCGATGGCTGCCTTCGCTTGCCGGATATCCTCACGGAGGGCTTCCGCCAGCTCCCGCTTCGTTCGCCCCTGCTTGACGTGCGGACCATCCAATTTGCGCACGTACTGCCGGTCAAAGACCGCCTTCATTGGGCGGATTTGCCGGAGGAAATCCCGCAGTGCGTGCAAATCCTGTTCCTGCAGCACTCCAGCGGCGCGGGCGGCTTCGTAGGCATCATCCGGAAAGATATCCCACGCGGCGAAGTGCAGCGCTTCAAGCGGTGCCAGCGGCAGCACCTCGGGCACGGGCTGCTCGCCTCCATCCTCCTGGAGCGGAATACGCCCCAGTTGCGAAAAGGCGCCGATCGGTCGGACACGCCCTTGCCGGATCGCCTCTACCCCGGCGAGAAAGGTTGTGGCAACCGCGCCCAGCCCGGGCAGCAATACCAGGAGCGGTCCGGTATGCGGAACCATCGCTTCCCCTCCGCCACTTCACCCAACAACCAATGCAGCCTCCAAACGCAACTGCTCGACAAAGCGCCGCTGCCGCCTCCGGGTCCATCCCCACAGGAGCAGCACCGCAGCGTTGAGCAGTACAAGCTCCCCGGCAAGGAACAGCTGCGGCATCCCCGCCAGGCAGCAGACAAAGAGTGCCGCCGTACGGTAGTTCGAGCTCAGAACGCTCCAGCCCCACACCACCGGCAGCAGGAGCTGACGGTACAGCCGTGCGACACACTCCGCACTGCTGCTGTGCACTTGGCGCAGCAGCAACTCCTCCCCGCTCAGCCAGCGTTGGACAGCAGCGTAGAGCCGATACACTGGACGGAGCACCCAGGGCACCTGCTCCCACCGGGCAGCAAGCACGGGCTTGGAGTGCACGAAGTACTCGTACAGCTGGCGCTGCCGCTCGTAGGCTCCTGCCTGCACAAAGTGGCTCAGTGCAGCTCCCGCGACCAACGCCCAAATCCATCCACCCACGCTCGAATGCAGGGAGAGTCCCAGCGCCAAATACAGCGCTGCAAAGGTCCCGTGGTCGCACACTCCATCCACGAGCTTCCCCAGCTCGGAGCTCTTTCCGGTCAGGCGTGCCAGTTGCCCATCGGCTCCATCCAGCACATGCCAGAGCAGCATGCAGGCGAATCCCACCCAGCAGGTCCACCCGTACTGCCAAAAGCCGTAGGCGAGTGCAGCTGCCACTCCGCTTCCCAGCCCCGCCAACGACAGCAGATTCGGGTGGATTCCCCACCGAGCCGCCCGCTGTGCCAGCCACCAGCTTGCTGGATGGATAATCCAGCGGTTCGTCCACTCCTCGATCTCCGCCGTCCGCCACGCCTGCCGGGCATGCGGCTCAGCGTTCCCCAAGGCTTCAGCGACGGATGCTGCCATCGGCTGCGTCCCGACCCTCTCCCCACAGCGTTGCTATGAGCGTGCGCGGGCGCGCCCGCTCGCGATGCTCGCACAGGTAGATGCCCTGCCACGTGCCCAATCCCAGCCGCCCATCCATGACGGGAATCAGCAGCGAGCACCCCAGAAGCACACTCTTGATGTGCGAGGTCATGTCGTCGGGACCCTCGACCGTGTGCTCGTACAGCCGGGGATCCTCCGGCACCAGGCGACGCAGAAAGCGCTCCATATCGGAGCGCACGCTGGGATCGGCGTTCTCATTGATTGCCAAGCTCGCGCTGGTATGCTGCAAAAATACGTGCAACAGCCCGACTCGTACCCGCTCCAGCTCCGGTAGCTGCGCCAGGATCTCTTCGGTGACCAAGTGGATACCGCGTGGCTTTGCCGCAAGCCGGATGACCCGCTGCACCCACAACATCTGCACTCCCACTACTGCAGCAGCACAAGACGAAGAGCGCGCCTCTACTCAGACAGCCTCCATGCAAGGGGAGCTGCGCCGGCAACGCATCCCCACCACCGTCGGCTTGCCTGCCCGAGACTCCCAGGCGCTCTTGGATTGCCCGCACCTGCCGTATCTTCGCTTGGCGACATCGCACGGGCATCATGAGCTTCCGCACTATCCCTGAGCTGTTCCTACAGGTCGTTGACCGGTTCCTGGCGGAGTCGGAGCGGAGAGCGCGCAAGCCCGCTTTCCTGGTCAAGCGCGCCGGAGGCTACCAACCGGTGACCTACGCCGAGCTCGCTGCACTGGTCTACCGCTGCGCTGCTGGACTGCTCCGCTTGGGAATCGCTCCAGGGGACCGCGTCGGGATCGTCTCGGAGAACCGCTTGGAATGGGTCGTGGCGGACCTGGCAATTGCCGGTATCGGAGCGGTCAGCGTTCCGGTGTTCCCAACACTGACTGGTGAGCAGATCGCCTACATCCTGGACCACAGTCAAGCCGTTGCCGCTTTCCTCTCCAACCGCTTCCAGTGGCAGAAGCTGCGCCCGGTGATGTCCAGCATCGGGTACCTGCAGCACCTCCTCCTCTTCAGCGAGGAGCCTGGCGTGCCCGTGCTCCAGTGGCAGGAGTTCCTGGAATCCGCCCCCGCAGAGCAACTGCCGCGCTGGGAGCAGCAGTACCGCGAGCGGGCAGCCTCCGTGCAGCCCAATGCCCTGCTGACGCTCATCTACACCAGCGGCACAACCGGAGTCCCCAAAGGGGTGATGCTCACCCACCACAATGTCGTGGAGAACGTCAAAGCCGCGCTGCGGGCGGTGCCGATCGATTCCTCGGATGTGCTGCTGTCCTATCTTCCACTGAGCCACTCCTACGAGCGCACCACCGGATACTACAGCGCCTTCGCCGCCGGGGCGACTATCGCCTTTGCCGAATCCATCGAGACCGTCGCGCGCAACCTCACCGAGGTGCGCCCAACCGTGATGACGAGCGTCCCTCGGCTCTTCGAACGCGCACGCGCCCGGGTGATGGCAACCCTGGCGCAACAGCCTCGGCTGCGGCAGCGCATCGCCCTCTGGGCGCTTGAGGTCGGACGTCGGGCATGGCATGAACGGCAACGCAGGGGACGTCTCTCCGCTGCAACGGCTGCACAGCTGCGGCTTGCCGACCGCCTTGTCCTCCGGAAGCTCCGCGAACGCCTCGGCGGGCGCTTGCGCTTCTTCGTCTCCGGCGGGGCAGCCCTCCCGGTGGATGTTGCCGAATTCTTCTTCGCCATCGGCATCCCCATCCTCGAGGGCTACGGCTTGACCGAAGCTGCTCCGGTGCTCACCGTCAACCGCCTCGACGATATCGAGCTGGGCACCGTGGGCAAGCCTCTGGACAACGTGGAGATCCGCCTGGCGGAGGATGGGGAGATCCTGGCGCGCGGTCCCAACATCATGCAGGGCTACTGGCGCGATCCCGATGCCACCGCCGAGGCGCTCGATTCCGAGGGCTGGCTCCACACCGGCGACATCGGGAGCTGGAGCGCCCGCGGGAACCTCATCATCACCGACCGCAAGAAGCACATCTTCGTCAGCAGCGGCGGCAAAAACATCGCTCCCCAGCCCATCGAGCAGCTCCTGTGCCAGAGTCCCTACATCGACCAATGCCTGCTCATCGGCGATGGGCGCCCATATTGCACAGCGCTGATTGTGCCGGATTTCGAAGCTCTCGCTGCCTACGCTGCCGAACACGGCATTGCGGAAAGCTCTGCCGAGGCATTAGTGCAGCACCCGGCAATCCAGGAGCTCATCCAGCGCGAGCTGGACCGCCTCCAGCGCCCGCTTGCCCGCTACGAGCGGGTCCGCCGCTTCACCCTGCTGCCCAAGCCCTTCTCCATTGAGAGTGGCGAGCTCACCCCGACGCTCAAGATCCGCCGCAGCGTCGTCGAACGCAACTACGCCGAGCTCATCGAGGCGATGTACCGGCTCAAGCCGCCCGAGGAGCAGTAATTTTGCCCTCGGCATCGTCCCCCAAGCCGCCACAGTACAATGGAGCACAGCGTCCGCGAACGCGGGTTCGTCGTCGACCTCTTTGCCCGCCGGATCTTCCCCGCCGAGCTCTCCATCCACCAAGGGCGCATCCAAGCGATTGTGCCCATGGAAGCCCAGCAGGTCGAGCGGGTCTACCTCCTCCCTGGCTTTGTGGATGCCCACGTTCACGTGGAGAGCTCGCTGCTTCCACCGCCGGAGTTTGCGCGTCTGGCAACGGTGCACGGCACGGTTGCAACGGTCTCCGATCCGCACGAGATCGCCAACGTGCTCGGCATCGAAGGCGTCCGCTATATGATGCGCACTGGGCAGCAAGTGCCCTTCAAGTTCTGCTTCGGTGCCCCATCGTGTGTGCCCGCCACACGGTTTGAGAGCGCCGGAGCCGAACTCAGCGCCGACGATATCCGCACGCTCTTCACCGAAGGCATCACCTACTTGAGCGAGATGATGAACTTCCCCGGCGTGCTCTCGGGCGACCCCGACGTGCTGGCAAAGCTTGCCGTTGCCCGCGCTATGGGACGCCCAATTGACGGGCATGCCCCCGGATTGCGGGGCGAACAGGTTCGCCAGTACGCCGCTGCCGGAATCACCACCGACCACGAGTGCACCGAGCTGGAGGAGGCACTGGAGAAGATCGCTGCGGGCATGAAGATCCTCATCCGCGAGGGCTCGGCTGCGCGCAACTTCGATGCCCTGCATCCGCTGCTGCGGCTGCATCCGGAGTCCTGCATGTTCTGCACGGATGACCAACATCCCGACCTCCTGGTGCAGGGGCATATCAACGAGCTGGTTCGCCGCGCGGTGGCGTTGGGATACGACCTCTTCGATGTGCTGCGGGCGGCTTCGCTGCATCCGGTGCAGCACTACGGGCTCCCCGTGGGCTTGCTCCGGGTGGGCGATCCGGCTGATTTCATCGTCGTCGAGGACCTGAGCGACTTCCGCGTCCTGCGCACGTACATCAACGGAGAGCTCGTAGCCAGCGAGGGCAAGCCCTTGCTGGAGCATCGCAGCGTAGAGTGCCCCAACCAATTCCGTGCCCGCCCCAAGCGCGTGGAGGAGTTCCGGCTCCCAGCGCAGGGGACACGGGCTCGGGTCATCGAAGCCTACGACGGACAGCTCCTGACGGGCGAGCTGCTCCTTCCCGTCCGCACCTACAACGGCGAGGTGCTCCCCGACCCCGAACAGGACATCCTCAAGCTCACGGTGGTCAACCGCTACGCCGATGCACCTCCAGCGGTGGCGCTCATCCGCGGATTCGGACTGCGGCGCGGGGCGCTTGCCTCCAGCGTTGCCCATGACTCCCACAACGTCATTGCCGTCGGCGCAAGCGATGAGGAGCTCTGCCGCGCTGTCAATGCCGTCATCGAACACCGCGGGGGTTTAGCCGTCGTCGAGGGCGAAGAGGTGCTGGTGCTTCCGCTCCCGATTGCGGGATTGATGAGCCCGGAGGACGGCTACACCGTTGCGCGCCTGTACACTGCGCTCGACCAGCGGGCAAAGCAGTTGGGCTCACCGCTGCGCGCACCCTTGATGACGCTCTCCTTCATGGCATTGCTGGTCATCCCCGCTCTCAAGCTCAGCGACCGAGGGCTCTTCGACGGGCGCAGCTTCCGCTTCACCTCGCTGTGGGCAGAGTAGCTCAGACCCGCTGGGGCATCCGGCGGAAGGCGTGGAGCTGCTGCCGGAAGTACGTGACCACGTCCATCCACAGCCGCTGCGGCAGCGGGAGGTCTTGGCGACTGAGCGGGAAATCCGGATCGCTCAACCCGTAGCCCTTGGGCTTCTGCAGCGGCGGGAAGTATGCCGTCCCGAAGAGCCAGTCCCAAATCGCCAGCTTCGTGCTGAAGTTCTTGTTGTGCGCCTCCGGGTCCGTTGCATGATGCCACCGGTGCATCTCCGGACCGTTGATGATGTACTGCAGCCAGCCCGAGCGCACGTCAATGTTGGAGTGGATGTACATGCCCCAGAGCGCATCGATTGTGCCTTTGAGGACCGCTACCTCCGGGGGCGCACCCAGCAGCACGATTGGGGCGAACTCGACGGTCTGGTTTATCAGAATCTCCATGGCATGGGAGCGGGAGCCGGAGAGCCAATCCACCGACTGCGCCGAATGGTGCGCCTCGTGAATGCGCCAGAAGAGCGGATGCGTGTGCTGCAGACGGTGGAACCAGTAGATGTAGAAGTCGTGCGTGACCAGGAAGAACAGCAACTGCAGCCATATGGGCCAGTCCGATACCAAGCGCAGCCGCGACAACCCCGTGTGCGTGTCGATGAACTCGATGATGAAGGAGATGACCATCCCGAGCGCGTAGCTCTGGGCGATGGTGTAGAGGAAGAAGTCGTAGAACCAGCCCTCGCGGAAGAACTTCTGCCCTCTGTCGTAGGGGAAGAGGCGCTCCAACGTGATGATGATGGCGGCACCAACGACGATTGCCACCGCCGAGAGCCAGCGGATATCGCCCAATCCCATCTGCCCGCACTCGGCTGTGCCACGGACGCAAAATTACGTGGCGTCGCGGACTCCCCTCAAGCGCGCTGTCTCCTGCAGCAGCAGGGTTTGCCAAGCCTCCTCAACCAGCCTCTGGCGGAGAAACGCCTGGGCAATGCGGTGGAGCAGGAGCTGCTCCTGGACGGGTTCGCGCTCGGGCATCTGCAAGAAAGCAAAGAGCGCTGCCCACGGTTGCCCCGCTGCAAGCTCAATCTCCACGGAATCGGCACGGAGCCCTTCGGGAAAGCGTGGGAACTCCGGGTCGGGCTCTGGAATGCGCTCCACGCTTGCCAGGAGCGCCAGGTCCTGCCCGGTCAAGACGGGGCTGTGCCGAATCGGCTCAGGCAATGCATCAATGCCGATGCCGCAGCCGCTCGGGCGCGGAATCTCAAACAGCGCAGCCCCAGATGCCCGGCAGTACCAGTTGTACCCCAGCCGTCCGACCAAGTCCATCCGGTTCGGGTCAATGCGCCCGTTGACCATGACGGATTCAGCAACGTGGAAGAGCACCACCTCCAGCAGCACCAGGTTGCCGTTGCCTCCGCGCTCCCGCGCCAACGGGATATGCTCCAGCAGGACGCACTCCATGATAAAGGGCGATTCCGCCACCCCTGGCGGGCGCACCCGCTGGCTGGGATACTTGCTCAAGCCAGCTTTAGCGAACTCATCCACCCCGGCATCGTACTCGGCGGAGGCAAGGTTGGCTTGCTCGGCAATTCGGTAGGTGACGACGCTGATGGTGCACTCCCGCGTCTGCAGCAGGTTCTCCAGCGTGTGCTTGGGAACCATCGTGCGCAGGGAGTGAGCCGGACCAATTGCCACAATCGGAGGATGCGAGGCGAAGGCGTTGAAGAAGCTGTAGGGTGCTAAGTTCACCCGCCCTTTTGGGTCCAGTGTTGCCACCAGCGCAATCGGGCGCGGAGCAATGCCGCTGAGCACCAACTGGTGGCGCTCCCGGTAGGAAAGCTCCGAAGGGTCGATCGTGCGCATGCTCACACGGTGAGCAGCTCTGCTGGAACCTCCTGCAGCAGCTCGCCATCGAGCGCGCCACGGAACTTCTGGAAGTTCTCAGCAAAGAGCCGCTGGAGCCGTCGGGCGGCAGCATCGTAGGCATCCGGATCTGCCCAAAGCTGGCGCGGCTGCAGGATCTCTGCCGGCACTCCAGGACAGCTCTTCGGCACTGCCAGCCCGAAGAAGGGCTCGCGCTCGTACTCGACCGCATCGAGCGCCCCGCTCAACGCTGCTCGCAGCAACGCCCGCGTGTACGCAATGCTGATGCGGCGCCCCACGCCGAACCCGCCGCCGATCCAGCCTGTGTTGACTAACCACACCCGTGTCCCATGCTGGTTCAGCCGCTCCTGCAGCATCCGAGCGTAGACCATGGGCTGATGCACCATGAAGGGCGCCCCAAAGCAGGTGCTGAAGGTCGGCACGGGGTCGGTAATGCCACGCTCGGTCCCCGCCACCTTCGCCGTAAAGCCCGACAGGAAATGGAACATCGCCTGCGCCGTGCTCAAGCGCGCTATCGGCGGCAGTACCCCGAAGGCGTCGCAGGTCAGGAAGAAGATGTTGCGCGGATGCCCAGCGCGGTTTTCAGGGACGACGTTCTCCATGGCGAAGCGGGAGTAGGATGCCCGCGTGTTCTCCGTGATCGAAGCATCGGCGTAGTCCACCTCGCGCGTGCGCTCGTCGTAGACGACGTTCTCCAGAATCGTGCCGAAGCGCCGGGTCAGCACGTAGATGATCGGCTCGGCTTCGGGCGAGAGGTTGATGGTCTTGGCGTAGCAGCCGTTCTCGAAGTTGAACACCCCATCGGGGCTCCAGCCATGTTCGTCATCGCCGATGAGCGGACGCTCCGGATCGGTCGAAAGCGAGGTCTTCCCCGTCCCCGACAGCCCAAAGAAGAGCGCCACATCGCCCTCGCGTCCCACATTGGCAGCGCAGTGCATCGGGAATACGCCCTGCAGCGGGTAGAGGTAGTTGAGCACGGTGAAGACCGTCTTCTTGATCTCGCCTGCGTACGGAGTGCCGCCGATGAGCGCCGTGCGCTCGCCGAAGTGGATGATGACGAAGACCTCCGAGCGGGTGCCATCCAGCTCCGGAACCGCCTTGAAGTTCGGGGCATGGTAGAGCGTAAACGGGGCATCGAACTCCTCCCCGCCCTCGGCAGGGATAAACATGTTGTAGGCGAAGAGGCTGTGCCAGGCGGATTCGGTGACAATCCGCACCGGAAAGCGCCATCGGGGATCGGCGCCGCCGTAGCAATCCCTCACGTACAGCGGACGGCGCTGCAGGTAGGCAAACAGGCGCCTTTTGAGCGCAGCGAACGCATCGGCGGAGAAGGGGCGGTTGACCTCCCCCCACCACACATGCCCACGGCTGGAGTCCTCCTCGACGATAAACTTGTCGCGCGGGCTACGTCCGGTGTAGGGCGTCGTCCGTACGATAAGCGCCCCATGAGCCGAAAGCACCGCACCCTCGTTCCGGAGTGCATGCTCGTAGAGCTGTGCTGGCGCAAGGTTGTAGTAGAGCGTCCCCGTGTTGACCAACCCTTGCTGTGCCAGCCACCGTTGAACGGTCTCGGGTGATGCCATGGAGGAAGCTCCCACTCTGCGACTTACCTGCGGCACAAAAATCCGGCTTTGTCGCCAAACAGTACACCACTGGCGCTCACAGTCGCGCCGCTTGCCTGTACGGCTGCTGCGCAACGCCTAAGTTTGCACCGCAAAAGCGCTCACGTATCGGCAGCAATGGAGCAACAGACCCGTCTTCGCACCTCCGTGCGTTCGGACACCGCGGTGGATTGGCACGAGGTCGCCTACCTGCTGCTCTGCTCCCGACGCATCGATGAGCTCGAGGAGCAGCGGCTTCTCCCGGCGGGCAAGATTACGTACCAGTTCTCCGCCAAGGGGCACGAACTGGCGCAAATCCTGCTGGGCTTGCACCTGCGCCATCCCCACGACGCCGCAACCGTCTACTACCGCTCTCGCCCCTTCATGCTCTCCGTGGGCTTAACCCTTGCGGAGGCGTTTGCCGGTCCGCTGGGGAAGGCAACCAGCCCGAACGGAGGACGGGACATTGGCGTTGTCTTCAACCTGCCCCCCCGACGTGGGGTGACCGTACTGCCTGCCAGCGGAGACGTGGGAGCGCAGTATACCCCTGCAGCGGGCTGGGCACAGGCGATTCTGTACCGCGTCCGGGTGCTCCAAGACAGCTCCTGGCACGGTGCCATCACCGTTGCGCTCGGAGGGGATGGTTCGCTTGCCACCAACGGCTTCTGGGCAGCCTTGACCATGGCAACGACGCTGCGATTGCCCTTGCTCTTCTTCGTGGAGAACAACGGCTACGGCATCTCTGTGCCTTCGACGCGTCAGGTTCCCGGTGGGCGTATTGTACCGAACCTCCGCTCCTTCCAGAACCTACGCCTGTGGGAGGGCGACGGAACCGACCCTGAGGAAGCCGCATCGCTCATCGGCGAAGCAGTTGCCTTCGTGCGTTCGCACAGCGGTCCGGCGCTGTTGGAGCTCCACATCCCTCGGCTGTGCGGGCACTCCAGCGCCGATACACAGGCGTACAAATCCGCAGAGGAGCGCCAGCGGGAGCTTGCCCGCGACCCGTTGGAGCGGCTTCGCGGCTTCCTTCTGCGCAAGGGCATCCTCAGCCCCGCCCAGTGGGAGGAGCTCTGCCACCGCGTCGAACGCGATGTCCAGGCAGCACTGGAGGAGGCGTTGGCGCATCCGGAACCGGCGCCCGAAACCGCACGACGCCATCTCTTCTTCGAGCCGGATTCGCCCCAGCGCGTTGGGGGATTGCTCCCCGAGGGCGCCATCCCTTCAGGGGGCTCGAGCACGCCCACTCCGCAGGGTCCGCGCATCAACATGGTGGATGCCATCCGGCGCACGTTGGAGCATGAGCTGGAGCGGAACCCGCGCATGCTCGTCTTCGGGGAGGATGTCGGCGTCAAAGGCGGTGTCCACGGAGCAACGCTGGAGCTGCAGCGCAAGTTCGGTGCCGAGCGTGTCTTTGATACCTCGCTTTCGGAGGAGGGCATCATCGGGCGTGCCGTCGGTATGGCGCTGGCAGGGCTGCTGCCCGTGCCCGAGATCCAATTCCGCAAATACGCCGATCCCGCCACCGAACAGCTCAACGATTGCGGGACTATCCGCTGGCGCACCAACGGCACCTTCGCTGCCCCCATCGTCGTGCGCATCCCGGTTGGGTTCAGCAAAGTAACGGGCGACCCCTGGCACAGTGTTTGCGCAGAGGCGGTCTTTGCCCATGCCCCCGGGTGGCGCATCGCCTTCCCCTCCAATGCCGAAGACGCCGTTGGATTGCTCCGGGCAGCCTTGCGGGGCAACGACCCAGTGCTCTTCTTCGAACACCGCGCGCTCTACGATACCGCCCCAGCGCGGCGCCCCTACCCCGGGGATGAGTACATCCTCCCCTTCGGACGTGCCGCCGTCGTGCGGGAGGGCACGGCGGCGACAATCGTCACCTGGGGAGCGATGCTCTACCGCGTCCTGGAAGCAGTGCAGGCATTGGCAATCGAGGCGGAGATCCTCGACCTGCGCACGCTGGTACCCTGGGACGTGGAACGGGTGCTCAGCTCGGTTCGCAAGACCGGACGCTGCCTCATCGTGCACGAAGACACCTGGACCTGCGGGATGGGCGCAGAGATTGCCGCAACCGTTGCCGCAGAGGCGTTCCAGTGGTTGGATGCCCCGGTGCAACGCTGTGCAGCGCCGGATTGCCCAGTACCGTACAACCGGCGCCTCATGGACGCGGTCATCCCAACGGTGGAGCGGATTCGGCAGACACTGGAGGCGCTCCTCCGCTTCTGAGCAGCTCCACAAGCCGGCGCGCTACGACGGTACTCCCACCGAGACGGTCGCGCACAAACGCACGCGCTGCGGTTGCTGCCCTCTCGTACTCCTGCGGCTGCTGCATGAGCCGTTCCACCCACTGCCGGAGCTGCTCGGCGGTGCGGACAATCCACAGCGCCCCAACCTGCTGCAACGGCACAGCATCGGGAGAGGCAGCAATGCGCGGACCACAAGCGACTGGGATGCCGTACGCCGCCGGCTCGACCACATTGTGCACCCCACGTCCGAATCCACCGCCCACGTACGCCGCCTGGGCATAGCGGTAAAGCCCCAGGAGCACCCCAACCCGGTCCACCACCAGCACAGCGGGCTTGCCGGACTCTGGCATCCCGGGCTGGCTCCACCACCGCGCCTGCGGGAAGAGCTGCTGCACCTGCCGCAAGTGTGCTGCATCGGGTACGTGCGGCACCAGGACGAGCGTGAGCCGCTGCCCCAGCTCCTGCGGGAGCTCCTCCAGCAGCCGCGCCAGCAGGCGATGGTCGGCAGCCCAGGTGCTCCCGGCAACCAGCACCCAACGTCCGGCAGCGTACTCGGTGGGGAACTCCACCGACGGGGCAGCCTGAACGGCTTCCCAGATGCGGTCGTACCGCGGATCGGGGATCGCCTCCACCTTGGACACCAAGCGGCGGAAGTAGCAGGCGTTCTCCTCTCCCAGCGCCAGCACTCTCTGGAAGCTCCCCAGCAGACAGCGGAGTGCCCCCCGCAGCGGCGGAAGCCGCCACAGCCAAGAGCGCGGAGCCGTAGCAGCAACGAGCATCGCCGGAATCCCCCGCCGCCGGAGCTCTCGGAGATGCCCGGGCCAGAGCTCGTAACGGACAAACACCGCTGCAACGGGGCGCAATCGCTCCAGCTCCCAGCGCACCGCCCGGGGCGTATCCGGCGCCATGAGCACGACCGCATCGGCTTCCGGCGCATGCCGATGCTGCCGATACCCCGCCGGCGAGAAGAAGGAGACAACGAACGGCAGCCCTGGGAGCTCGCCTCTCACCCTTCGCAGCGCCGAGCGGATGTGCTCATACTCCCCCGCAGAGGCACAGTGCACCCACAGGCAGCCCGTGGGGAGCTGTTCCGGAAGCGTTGACCGCCATCGGGAGCGTTCAGCCGCAGCACCGCGCCAGTGCGGCAGCAGTCTTGCTGCTGCGTGCAGCAGCCCGCTCACACCGGCTGAGAGCCAGCTCAGCACCCGTGCGCATTGCTCCATGGGATGCCCTCAGCGAAGGCGGCGAAATTACGTATTTTGCCACCCTGGCGCGAGTCGCATGGATACTGTGCATTCCGCATCGCTCCACGCAGCCGTTCTGGCGCGCAAGGTGCGCCGCCGCCACCTTGAGTACTTGCTTTTGGCGGCAATACAGGGCTTCTTCACCGGCGCGCTCACGCCCGTAGTGCAGCTCCCCATTGCCCTGCTGCTGGCAGCAATGGCGTTCACCATGGCGGCAATGTTGGCGTGGAACCGCGAGGTGCGCCGCCTCGTTGCTAACCCATACCAACGCCTGGCAGTGGATGCACTCGAGCTCGCGCTGCTCCTGGGTGCGCTTGCACTCTCAGCCGTCGGGGCAATGCTCCTTCGGCTTCCGCTGCTCCCCTACCATGGATACCTGAGCTACGCCCTGCTGGGCTACATTGTGGGCTCCTCCGTTGGGGAATCCCTCTGGCGATGGCGCGTATACCGGGGACTCTCGCTGGAGCAGCAGTTGCGCTACGTCCAAAACCTGGCGCATTCGCTGCTCCTGCCCTACTCCTGGCGGCAGCTTCGGCAATCGTGGAGGCGCAAGGAGCGGCAATGAGCTGCACACTGCTGCTGTGGACATTCCTGTCGTTGCTGCCCCCGCCGAGCGCTCCACAGCCACTCCTGCATGCTTCCGCACTTGCGCTGCACCCACCCATTGCGAAGACCCAACGGCGCACCGTGCGCACTCCGAGCAAATCTGCCCGGAAGCTCGCTCTCCGGAGGTCCTCGCGCCGCCCTCCCCTGCATCGGCGTTGCCCACAGCGCGCTATCCCGCGCTGGACGCTGCTCCAGGATACGCTGCTGGACTCCAGCCTGCGCTACCGCATGTACCAAGTCGCTGGAGCCCACCCCCTCCGGCTCCATCTCCTGAGCTTTACCCCAACCCCTACGACCGAACTTCGGCTCATCCCCGCGCTGCCGAACCGAGCGGAGCCGCTTCCCGAACTCATCGCCCGCTGCGATTCGGCGTTGCCGGATGCAACCATCCTGGCAGCGGTCAACGGGTACTTCTGGTCTGCACGGGCTTCCCCCGTTGGATTGGCCGCCAGCGAGGGGGAAGCGCTGCAACTGCACCGGTACAAGCGCTGGAGCAGCATCGCCGTGGACCGATACGGGCGCGCAACCATTGATACGTTCCTGCTGGAGCTCTCCGTGCGGTTCCCCTCGGGCGCGCAGCTGCCCATCGCCGGGGTCAATCGGCGGAAGGACACCGCCGGAGTCGTGCTCTACACACGCTTTGCCGGCGATACCATCCCTCCGCCGCCACCTGCGCCTGCACCCCTCGGTGCGGAGGAGGAGCTGCTGGATTCGGTTCCTGCGCCTGCTGTTGCTGCTGCAGAGCCCCTGGAGCTGCGGACGCGCAAGCTGCGGCTGCGCTACCTGTCCAGCCCTGCGCTGAATGCCCGCACGCCGTGCCTTGTGCTGGATACGGCGTCGGGAGCGGTCTCGATGCCCTTGCGGGGCTGCGTACTCTCGGTGGGGAGCGTGGTGGCTGCCGATTCGCTCCCCCGTCCCGGAGACACCGTGTGGCTGGAGAGCCAACTGCTCCCACGGCTGCGCCAGCAGATTGTGCTGCTGTGCAGTGGAACGCCTCGGCTGCTGCGCGCAGGAGCAGTGCGAATCGAAGCCGCACAGGAGGGGACCGTCTCGGCACGCTTCCTCCACCGGCGGCGAGCCCGAACGGCGATTGGAATAGACCGCTACCAGCGCCTTCTGCTGCTTGTCGTCGAACAGAACGGGCACTCTGCTGGTGTCACCATTGAGGAGCTGGCGCGGCTCCTACGCCGGCTCGGAGCGGTCGAGGCGCTGAACCTGGATGGCGGCTCCTCGAGCGCGCTCTGCATCCGCGGGCTTGGATGCTTTGGGAGTGCCCACCCCGTTGCCTCTGCGCTTGCAATTGTGCGCAAGCGCTTCTGAGCGTGCGGCTACGGCACCACCGATTCGGCAATCGAGCGGGAGCGATCGTAGAGCCACCGCAGCAAGGGCTTGCGTCCGACAACGATCGCCGCCTGCACGGGCAACCCCTTCTGCAGCCGCAGGAGCACTCCGCTGCCTCGTTCGCGCACCTGCTCGCTGCGGAGCGATGCCCGCACGATGTAGACCGGCTGCCCCGTGCCGGTGGCGCCAACGTTCTCCGCAACGCTGAGTACCTCCCCTTCGAGCCGCTCCCACTGCCCTGCTGGGTAGCCTTGGAGCAGGTAGCGCACGGGCTGCCCCGAGCGCACCAACAGGATATCTGCCGGTTCAACCAGGAGCTCCGCCTCCAGTTGTGCCTCCGGCGTAAGGGTAAGCAACTCCTGCCCAGCGGTACAGTACGCCCCAACGCCTGGGATGCGCAGCTCGGTAATCTGCCCATCCACAGGGGCGGTGAGCACGTACGAGCGCAACTGCTCCCGCAGTAGGCGCTGCTGCGTGCGGAGCTCCTGGAGCCGGTGCTCTGCAGCGTCGAGCCGCTGGACCAACTCCTGGCGACGCGACTGCAAGTACTGCATCGTACGCAGCTCCAGCTCGCGCACCGCGGCGAGGGCTTCCTCGTACTCCTCGCCACTGGCAAACTGCCGTTCGTAGAGCGCTGCCATGCGCTCCCAGCGCCGCCGGAGCAGCTCCTGCTGCCGGGCAAATAGCTGCACGTCCTTGCGGATGAGCTGCGCGAGCGCCTGCACCATTGGACTGCGCCACGTCCGCTGCGGAAGCTGCCCCAGCAGCTCCGTCGGGCTTCCACCGGTGGGCAACTGCTGCAGGAGCTGTTGGAGCTCTTCGGCATTGAGCTGCTCGTGTGCCAACTCCTGCTCCAGCGTCCGCAGCCGCACCCGCACCTCTGAGTCTCGGAAGCGCACGAGCGTATCCCCTTGGCGTACGACCTGGTGCAACCGCACCCGCAGCTCCTCCACGATGCCCTCCACCGGACTCCGCAGCACGTGCACGGGAATGTGCGGGCGCAGCATCCCTCGGCATCGGACCACGACCTCGATGTGCGCAAACGCCGCCCACAGTAGCAGTCCAAACACTCCAGCAACGGCAATCCAGAAGAGCCAAATCCCCGTCGGTCCAGGGCGGACCAGCTGCGACTCCAGCGTCTCCGGTACAGATTCCGCTGGCAGGAACAGTTGCTGCTCCAGCCAATTCCAATCCATGCCCTGGTGCTGCTGCCGCATCATAGGTAGAGCTGGAGTTCGCCCTCAAGCGGAAGCTGCCGACGCCAGAGCGATGCGTACACGCCCTGCTGCTGTAGGAGCTCGGCGTGGCTTCCCTCCTCAACGATGCGTCCGTCGGCAAGCACTGCAATTCGGTCGGCGATGCGCACGGTGCTGAGCCGGTGGGCAATCAGCAGGATTGTCACCCCCTCACGGCGCAGCTCCTCGAGCAGGCGCAGCAGCAGCTCCTCGGTTGCCAGGTCCAGATTGCTCGTTGCCTCATCCAGCACCAGCACTCGCGGTTGGCGATACAGCGCACGGGCAATTGCCAGGCGCTGCCGCTGCCCGCCGGAGAGCAGCACCCCGTGTTCACCCAACAGGGTATCGTAGCGGGCGGGCAACTGTGCAATCATCCGGTCAATCCCCACGCGGCGGCACACCTGGATGACGCGCTCCCGATCGGGCTGCAGATCCCCGTAGGCAACGTTCTCCAACACCGTCCCGTGGAAAAGCTCGATCTCCTGCGGCACAACTCCAATGACCCGGCGCAGCCACTCGGTGTCCAGATCACGGATGTCTACCCCGTCGAGCAGAATTGCGCCCTCCGTGAGCGGGTAGAGCTTGAGCAGCAGCCGTACCAGGGTGGTCTTGCCCGCACCGGATTCCCCCACAATGGCGGTGATCTGCCCCGCAGGGACATGCAATGAGCATTCGCGCAGCACGAAATTGCCAAAGCCGTAGCGGAAGGAGCAGCGTCGGAACTCGATCGCGCCTTGCAACTGCTCCGCCCGCAGCCGGATTCCACGTCCATGCCGTTGGGGTTCGCTCTCCAGGACCAGAATCTCGAAGAGCCGCTCGGCAGCCACGACCGCATCCTGTAACGTCTGCTGCAGCGAGAGCAATCGCCCCAGCGGCTGTGTCAGGAGCGACACCAGAAACGAAAACGCCACCAGCTCCCCCATACTCAGCCTGCCCTGCAGCAGAAGTGCACCTCCAACCCAGAAGACCACGAGCAGAGCCAGCGACCCGAGCAGCTCCCCCGACAGCGACGCCACCAGATGCTGCCGCAGCGAACGCCCCAGGAGGCGCACGATGTTGACAAACCCCTGTTCGGCTTTCCACTGCGCTGCGCTCTCTGCCGTCATCGCCTTCACCGTGGCGATGCCGGAGAGCGTAGAGGTGAAGTGCGCCTGCAGCTCCGCTCCGCGCTCGGCAAGCGCCCGCTGGGTGCGCTGCATCGGACGGCGCAGCAACGCAACCACTGCAGCGTACGCCGGGAACATCCCCATTGCACCCAGCGCCAGCGTTGGCGAGAGCAGCCACATCAGCCCGAAGGCGACCGCCAGCATCGTGGCGTCCACCAGGAGTGTTACGGCGGCGGTGGCGATCGCATTGCGCACCTTGACGGCATCGTAGACACGCGCAAGGAGCTCGCCGGTGCGCCGAGCATCGAAGAACTCCTGCGGCAAACGCAGCAGGTGGCGGAAGTAGCCCAGCACCAGCGCCGCATCCACCCGCTGCACGATCTCAAAGAGCAGCAACGAACGCACCCAACCAAACAATGCCCGCAGGGCGATGGTGCCCAGCATCGCAATCCCGAGCGCGTGCAGTAACACGAGATTGCCCGTGGGGAAGACCACGTCGAAGAGCAAGCCGGCGTAGAGCGCCGACCCCAGGCTCAAGAGCGTATACAGCAACGCCCCCAGCGTTGCCTGCGCCAAGCGGCGTCGGTGTGGTGCCAGCAACCGAAGCACATACCGCAACGGCGAAATCCCCAGGTCCGCCTGCCGGAACTCCTCCCGCGGCGCCAGGATGATAACCACCCCGCTCCACTGCGCCAGGAACTCCTCCATCGGCATCCAGCGGAGCCCTTCGGCGGGGTCGCCTATGAGCACCCGCTCGCGCTGCACCCGATAGAGCACCACGAAGTGCGGGCGCCGCCCCGGCATCATGAACATGTGCACGATGGCGGGCAGTGGCAGGTCGGGCAACATGTCCGGCAGGATTCGCGCGCCCTTCGCGTAGAAGCCCAGCTCCTCGGCTGCCTTGATGATGCCCAGCGCCGTTGTCCCCTCGCGCTCCGTCAGCGCATACTGGCGAACCAACGCAATCGGGATCCTCAGCCCCCAGTAGGTGGCAACCGACGCCAGCACGGCTGCTCCGCAGTCGTTGGGATCATGCTGGCGTATGACCACTGGGCGCCGACGCATTGGGAGAGAGTTCTCGGACAGCCTGCTGCAAAATTACACGGCAGCACTGCCTCCCCCGGCACGCCCAGGAGCCTTAGTCTTGCATGCCGTGCCACTGGAACGCACGCATGCGCTGCCGCCGAGCCCGCCACAGCACAATCCCCACAATCAGCCCCAGGAGGTAGGGAAACACCAGCAGCAGCACAATTCCCGAACGCAGCACCTGGGCAAAGGTCGGATCCCCGCTCTCCACCGCCGAACGGCACAGCGCACACTGCGCCCACCCCACCGATGCCGGCAGCGCAAGAAGCAACAGCACCGCTGTGCCTATGCTGCGCATCCTCTCACCGCCGAAGCCACACTGCAACACCATCGGGGATCAGCCCCGCAATCATCGCAATCAGCAAAATCAGCGGTGCAACAATAGCGTACACCAGCGACAAGCGCTCAAACCGCAGATGCATGAAGAACGCCATGATCAAACCTGCTTTCATCAGCGCCAAAATGCTCAGGAGCACTGTCTTGAGCCATCCCGTCAAATGCGCTATATCCACGAAGTACGCCAAGGCGCTCAGCACAAAGAGCCAGCCCCAGACGACTAAATACGTTCGAATCGGAGCATGCACAGCCCCTTCGGCTTCACTGTGATGCGTGCTCTGTTGCACCATCGGCTGCTCCATCGCGCACCCTCAGAACAGGTAGAACATCGTGAAGATGAACACCCAGATGAGGTCCACAAAGTGCCAGTAAAGCCCGGCAACTTCCACGGCTTCGTACGAACCCCGCCGGTCGTACACGCCCTTGGCAACCTGACGGGCAATGATGCCCAGGTAGATCACCCCGCTGAGAACATGCAGCCCGTGAAAGCCCGTCAGCGTGAAGAAGTATGCGCCAAACTGTGGTGGACCGAAGGGGTTCCACCAGGGGCGCACCCCGTAGTCCACGATGAGATGGGTCCACTCGTACGCCTGGCAGCCTACAAAGGTCAACCCCAAGAGCATGGTCAAGGTCAGGTAGCGGACCGTTGCGCGCTTGTTGCGCTCGTAGGCATTGGCTACGGCCAGCGCCATCGTCCCGCTGCTGCTGACCAAGATGAAGGTCATAATGGCGATGAGCAGCAGCGGCACTTCGGTTCCTCCGATATGCAGTGCGAAGACCTTCCCCGTATCCACCCACGTCCCCACGCTGGCACGGCTGGTGGCATAACTCACCAGAAAGCTACCGAAGATGAAGGCGTCCGAGAGGATGAAGATCCACATCATGAGCTTCTGCCAGCTCACCCCAAACGGGGAGATGCCCCCAGCCCAAGGGGAGCGGGATTCCACCACCTGTACATGCGCGCTCATTGTCTCCTCCCCACGTTGGTGTACCATCATCGGGTCACGAGCAGGACAAGCAATCCAATCCAAACCACCGTCAGGAAGTGCCAGTACAGCGCCGTCGGCGCCAGACGACGTTGGAAGACCAGCGGACGCTTGCGCACCGCCACCAGCGCCCCCAGCGCAATCAGCCCACCCAGCAGGTGCAATCCATGCGCAGCCGTCAGTACGTAGAAGAAATCCACCGCGGGCATGCGTGCCAAGCCCAGCCCATGAGCCATTAGCTCGCGCCAGGCACTGAGCTGCCCCGCCACGAATAGCCCACCCAACGCCACCGTAAGCCAGAGCAGCCCGGTCGGGACGGACTCAGCAAAGCGCCGCCTACGGACGCGCCACTGAACCATCCCAAGCGTGATGCTGCTTGCCAACAGCACGGCTGTATTTGCCCACACGATCGAGGGAAGCGGGAACATCCGCCCGTCGGTGCCGATGCGTACAATCGCCGCGCTGGAGAGCGCCGCAAAGAGCATCGTCACCCCAACGATGAGCAGCCACATGAAGAGCTGCCCCGTTGGCATCAACGGTCCACCCCCACCCGGCGGGAAGCCATCCCGCCCGAACTGCCCAATGTTGCCTCCCGACCAGCGCCGGACTGGAACGCGCACCTGCATGGTCAGCTCCCCGCCGAATCTCCATTCCCATGGGCATGCCCGTTGGCACCGTTTCCGGCACTTCCATCTCCGGAGGGCGCCGTACCGGCGACCACATGCACCCGGCGCCCAGGCTCACCCGTAGGCTCCTGCTCCACCGGCACCGTCTGCGGCACAAAGTCGCTGGATGCCCCAGGCACGCTGTAATCGTACGCCCAGCGGTGGACCACCGGCAATGTCTCACCCCAGTTCCCGTGCGGCGGCGGAGAGGGTGCCTGCCACTCCAGTGTCGTTGCCTGCCACGGGTTGGCATCCGCCTTCTTCCCCCACCACAGGCTCCGCACGAAGTTGATTAGGAACAGCACCTGCGCCGCCCCCACGGCAAACGCCGCAATGCTAATGAACACCTGAATGCTCTGCGCATCCGGGGGCAGGTACTGCAGAACACCGAATCCATAGTACCGACGGGGCACCCCCATGAAGCCCAGGTAGTGCATCGGGAAGAAAATCGCGTACATCCCCAAAAACGTCAGCCAGAAGTGCAGCTTCCCCAGCCGCTCGTCCATCATCCGCCCGAACAGCTTCGGGAACCAGTAGTACAAGCCCGCAAAGACCCCGAAGACCGAGCTTGTCGCCATAACGATGTGGAAGTGCGCCACGACAAAGTAGGTGTCGTGCAGTTGGATATCAATCGTCGGGTTGCCCAAGAAGATGCCCGTCAGCCCGCCGGTGACGAACGTGGAGACAAAGCCGATGGCGAAGAGCATCGGCGTAGTAAAGCGCAGCTTCCCGCGCCAGAGCGTCCCCAGCCAGTTGAAGGTCTTGATCGCCGACGGCACGGCGATGATGAGCGTCGTCAGCGTGAACGCTGCGCTGAGCCAAATGTTCATCCCGCTGATGAACATGTGGTGCCCCCAGACGATGAAGCTCAAAAAGCCGATTGCCAGAATCGAGAGCACCATCACGCGGTAGCCAAAGATCGGCTTGCGCGCGTTGTTGGAGATGATCTCGGAGGCGATCCCCATCGCCGGCAAAATCAGGATGTACACCTCCGGATGCCCCAAGAACCAGAACAGATGCTGCCACAGCAGCGGATTGCCTCCCTCGCGCGCCAGATGCTCACCCCCAACCACAAGGTGCGTCAGGTAGAAGCTCGTGCCCAGGTGCCGGTCCAGCAGCAGCAACACCGCCCCGGCAAACAATGCCGGAAAGGCAAGCAAGCCCAAAATCGCCGCCACAAACAGCGCCCACACCATCAGCGGCAGCCGCATCATGGACATCCCCTGCGTGCGCAGGTTCAGCGTCGTGGTGATATAGTTCAATCCCCCCATGACCGAGGACACGATGAACACCGCCATGGAGATGAGCCACAGCGTCTGCCCCAACTGCGAACCGGGCACTGCCGTTTTCACCGCACTCAGCGGAGGATACGCCGTCCACCCCGCTGCCGCAGCACCCCCGGTCACAAAGAGTGAGGCGACCATAATGATGCACGAGAGCAGGAAGACCCAGTAACTGAGCATGTTCACAAACGGGAACGCCATATCCCGCGCCCCGCACTGCAGCGGAATCAGCAGGTTCCCAAAGCCTCCCAGGAAGATCGCCGTCAGGAAGAAGAAGATCATCAGCGTCCCGTGCATCGTCATCATCGCCAAGTAGGCATCCGGGCGCAGGACGCCGCTCTCATCGAAGAGCGCCGGAAAGAGCTTCGCAGCGATCGGGACAGACTCCCCCGGCCACGCCAACGGGATGCGCATGAGCCAGGACATCACCAACCCAATCACGCCCATGATGAGCGAAGTAATGATGTACTGGCGGGCGATGACCTTGTGGTCTGTGCTGAAAATCCGTCGCCAGAGGCTCTGCTTGTGCACGTGTGCGAGAGCAGCTTCGGCGTGAACATGCGGCGTTGCCATCGGTAGAGAGGCTTGCTTTACTGAGACATGCTCGACAAGAGCTCGCCGACAGGGGTTTGCTCCTGCTGCCAGCGTTCAAACTCCTGTGCCGATTCCACAACCAGGACACCGCGCATGATGTAGTGCCCTTGCCCGCAGAGCTCGGCACAGGGGATATCGTATGTGCCCGCTACCGTGGGCACAAACCAGAAGCGCGTTGTCATCCCCGGGACGGCATCCTGCTTGACCCGCATCGCTGGGATAAAGAAGCTGTGCAGCACATCCTTTGCCGTGATGAGCACCTCCACCGGCTGATTGAGCGGCAGGTGCATCTCCGTTACCACGAAGTCATCACGTCCGGCTGGGTCCTCCGGGTCAATCCCGAACGGGTTCTCATCGCTGATGAAGCGCGGAGCGAAGCGCCCCAGCTTCCCATCCGGTCCAGGGTACTGGAAGCGCCAAGCGAACTGCTCGCCAACGACGCGCACCCGGAGCGCCTCCGCTGGCGCCGGTCCCTGAATCTGGAACCACGCCCTCGTCCCCGCAGCGATGAGCCCGGTCAGCACCACCGCCGGGATCAGCGTGTAGGTCAGCTCCAGTGGCTTGTTCTCCAGGTAGAAATACGCCCGCTGCTCCGCCGACCGTGCCCGGTAGCGCCAGACAAAGTACGCCAGGAGCACGTGCACCAGCACGAACACTATGCCGGTCACTACCAAGGTGATGTTGAACAGCGTGTCAATCCGTGCCCCATGCACCGATGCCAGCGGCGGCAACCACCACCAGCGCCCCCCTATCGTTACCACCCCAACTGCCACCAGCAGGAGCACCGCCAGGGCAAAGAGCACTCCCTGGTTGCTGGACCGCTCCATCAGACTCCGGCTCCCGTACTGTTGTACATGAGCTGATCTGGCTCAGCAGCACGCCGTATCTCTCTCATCGGGCGCACTGAGGAGCACCTCGGACGCGAATATATACGTTTTTCCCTTGCCCGATATTGACTGCAGGTCTCTCCTCGACCGCGCCCTCCCCTCCGGAGGCTTCCCGCTCCACGGGACCAGTACTGCCCTCAACTCGGGACCAGTACTGCCCTCAACTCCGGCTCATAAGCATGCCTTGGCATCTCCAACGCATCGGAGCGCACATCTACAGCAGTGGCACAGGAACCCGCACTCATTCCAGAGACATATCCGCTTCCCTCCGGTGTACACGGTAGCGGTGAATTCGTCGCGCCCAACGCGGGCGCGTGGATTGAAACGTGGAATAAATGCTCAATGAAGCTCGCTCGGTGTGCTATAAGAAAGTAGGAGAAAACACGTGACCTTACCTATAGAAGCACGACTAAAACAAGTCACGCAGAGGCTTATATCGACTGGGTTTGCGAGGAGGTGATATTAGCATAGTACCCTTGGTACATCGTTGGAACTGTTCGAGTACTTGTTTTGCTTGCTGTCAACAGCCACGTTCTGTACTTCCGTAGCGAATTTCATAACCAATATGTTCGCATTGTTTATTATAGATTGGTGTAACGATCACCTGCTCTTGTCCTTGTATTTCAGGTGAAACCTCAATCGTGGGTATGCTCAACTGGAATATTCGGATTGTTTGGCATTTACTCTTTAGCTGGACAGGATCAGATTGATTCACAAGCCGGAGTTTCACATATCCACTACCAGTGAAATCCCCTTCCAAACGGGACTGTTCTAGGTCTACGCCATCCAAAATGATGCGTATGACCTCGCCAACTTTAAATGTTTCCTCTTGTCCAGGATAAGAGAATGTAATTACTCTGCTGGGACGTTCACCCCGAGTTCCAACCAGCGCAGTATCCTGAACACGAACAACAACGGTATCGTAAACAATCTCACGGGTAGTTGCGGTCTGGAACGATGTGCAGCCATGTGTCAGAAGTATCAAGCCAACTATTGTGACCACTGCGCATCCAATCCATTGGATGCTTCGCAGACTCTGATTTAAACAATAGTAACGTTCCATGGAACAACCTCGCTAGTAGTTGTAGTTTGTTTCTATTTTCAGTTTGCGGTAAACTCGGAGAACATTCACATACTCACTGTCGATCGTCGTTGGCTTTTTTGATGGTAAGTAATGGAGAAAGTGCGCATTGAGTTTGCGAAATTCATTCCATTCTTTTGGCGAAACGAGGCGTTCAAACTTTGCTCCCATTGGGACTCGAGGATAAGGTGGAAAGTGACCCACCAGGAAAATGTACGGAGTAGGACCCAGGGTGTCCTTCCGGAGTGTATCAAGGCACTGCCTAAACAAGAACGATAAACTGAAGAAGGTTGCTTTCCGCAATCGAGTAAGTGGAGGTGGGAGTGCTGTATCGCTCGCTTGCCCGGACCATAGGAAAGCCGAGCCATTAGCAGGTCCATCATTCCATATCACCATACGGAATTCTTCCCCCGTCGCGTTTTGAACATAGTGGAGAAAATCTCGTGCTTCGGTGTTCGATAATCGATCGAGAAAAATACTGTAGACCACTGCGTTCCCTTCGAATTCTTCGGTCTCTGGGCATGGCCGCCACGCTGTAAGCGGGAGGGATAATCGTTTAAGTTTGAGGTGAAGAGAATCCTGTAAAAAGCTGAGCAACCGTTCCTCGGGTGTTTTCCGCATCGCTTGAATTCCATAGAGCACGATTTGGTCAGACCTTGGCGATAGTCCTTGGAGTTCCTCAATAAGCTTTGCAACATGAGAGCTCCTGTAGCATGGTGGAAAGCTACCCGCCAGAACTAAGAGTGCGTTTCGGTCATAGGGAACGTTCTGAAAAAAGGTACGCATGAGCGAGGAGAGTTCACCACTGGAGGGAACAACGGCGGTATCAAACGAGAAAAATGCCCTCAACGAATCCAGCAACGTTTGACTCCACATGTTCTTCCCTTGCATATATCCACGTCGAATCTTCAGATAACTCTGCGATGTAACGTGTGGTGGAGCATAAAGCTGAAGTTCTACGACGTGGGGTTGTTTCTCGATGATTTTCTGATGCAGTTGGGTAATGAAGCTCTCACGATGCAGGCTGTCGGTCATCGATTCGTTCGTCGGGATGAGGACGTAAACGCGGAGTATTTCCTCCGATGACTTCGAGCGCAAGAAAACAATCACCACACCAACAATGAGCAAACCCAGGATGGCAAGGATAATCTTTCGCCTACTCATAGTTGCTTCCTCCGAACGAGGTTGCCGGACCGATCATGCATGGGCAATTCGATTGGTTTCAATTTATGCTGCTGGAAGTATGGTTCAAATCTTTACATTTCAATCCATGTTGCTGGCGGTATGCTTCAAATTCTTCATCTGATTTAAACGTAGAACGAAAGATACCCATAAGACGATTACACTCAGCGATAAGCTTCTGCTCATCTCCAAACCATAGCAATGGTATTCTGTGTCGAATAAATTGTATCAAGTACCACAATCCAGCTCCAGAGAACCCCAATCCAAAGTGAAGCGCTCCAATTACCAATCCCCAAAAGATTGTTTGACCAATGAGCTTTTGAAGCTCTGCTCCCTGGATGTATAACGCGACCGTGTATACCGACAACTTCACGACTCCCCAAAGTATGAGACCTGCTCTCCCTTTTGCGCGATGCTCATCTACTTCTATCTGGTGTCTGTCCCGGGTCGAGTATCCACTAGCGTATAGTGCTAAAAGAGCATCAAGCACAACAAACAACACTGCTGCCAGCCATATCCAGGTATCTCCCTCTTGAGAGAGAAGCTCCACAATTGGTCTAAGAAGCGCTTTGGAGACAAAAAGGTCAGCCACTAATAGAATGAGAGAGACAATCATTGCCGTCATGAAAAACACTTCGGAGTGAGAGAGAGTCTCGAGTTCTTGGCGAAATTGTTGGTATCGCTCTCGTTGCTCCTTAGTCTTTGCTATGCGTCGATCTATCTTTTGAATCCGTTTTGTTGCTTGTGTACGCTCCCACTCTCGATTCTTCGGCTTCATTTCCGAAGTTGGTTGCAGCTCATGTACACTGGTGTTAAGCTCTAAATCATGCTCTTTGACGTATCTCTGGTACTCTACATCATCAGAGAATGTACTGCGGAGGATATCCAAGTATTTCTTGTACTCGAGTTCGATGTATTCCCTGGTTTCAGAAAGTACTAATGGAAAACAGTATCGAATGTGCGCGAATAGATACCACAGCCCTGCTCCAAAGATTTTGAGCAGTACATACACGACTAAGATCAACAACACTTGTAGCCATATTCCCCACGATATAGTATTTAGCGCAAATCTTCCACTATACTGGTCTTGAATGTAGAAAAATAAGGCTATCAATTTGCCAAGTCCCAAAAATCCCATCACCAATAAGCCAAGTTTCTGGTGGTGTTCCCGGCGTAGCTCTCCTTCCGCTAAGTATCCACTGGCTAAGACGGCGACACCAGCATCGATGATACTTACAACTGTCGCGAGTAGCCATGGTGGTAAGCCAAATTGCACAGCAAACGATTCCAACGTTGTACTCGAGACCCACCAGTCTAGTACCAGCGCCCCTATGCTCACAATTGCTGCCACCACTAAGAAGCTATCGTTATGAGGTCTTGGCTTCTGGCGAAAGCGTTGACACTCGAGCTCTGCTTTTACCCGTGACTCCCACTGCTTCTTTAACTCACGAAGTCTCTGCGTTATCTTCCTGAGCCGCTCTTGGTTATGTTGCTCATGTGCTTCGCCGGTAGCCATCTGGAGGCTCGAAATTGTCTGACATCTACCACTCAAAGAAGCAACCACGGTCCACACGTCCCTGATTGCGTGTGGCATTCGCTCGGGGAATCAGCAAGTCGGTACACCAACACCATCCTGCGAGCGCGGTCATGCGTGCCGGCGGACGCATAGCTTCACTACGCCCAAAATTATGAAACCAGTGTTTGCTGTGCAAGCACAATGCCATTGCCGCGTACATGAGAATGTTCCCTCATGCAGTACAGCAACAGCTACGAGTCGCCTTCTTTGGGTTCTAATCAACCTACCACTAACGAACCATCTGCAGAATCACCACTGAACTACCTCCAGTAGCCGCTCAACGTGGCAGACTAGGGAAGTGATACCCCGGCGCTGCACACCTCACCGGGCTGCCGTTTGCACCTCCTGCGGTGCCCGAGGGGAACGGACACGCCACAGCAACGCTGCTCCCCCGAGGAAGAGCATGCCCACAGCGGCGATTGCCCATCGGTAGCTCCCCGTGAACTGCACCACCAATCCAAACAGCAGCGGACCGAACCAACTGGAGCCCCGCTCGCTAATCTCGTACAGCCCAAAGTATCCCGCTTCCTGCCCTTTGGGGATGAAGAGCGAAAACATCGAACGCGAGAGCGCCTGTGTTCCCCCCAGCACAAGCCCGATTGCTGCAGCAGCGAAGGTAAACTCGGTTCCGCTGCGCAGAGCAATCCCGCTGTAGGCGATAATCCCCATCCACACCAGCAAGCTCAACAGCAGCGCGCGTTTCGTCCCAAGCCGTGTTCCCAACACCCCGAAGAGCAGCGCTCCAGCAAAGGCAACAAACTGCACCATGAGAATCGTCGCCGTCAGCGCCTCCATCCGAATACCCAGTTCGTGTGCGGCGAATTGCCCTGCCAGCGCGATGACCGTCTGCACGCCGTCGTTGTAGAAAAAGTACGCTGCCAGGAAGAGCACCGCCGAACGCTGCCGGAGCATCTGCTGCAGCACCTGGGCAAGTCCACTCCAGCCGCTCCGCCACAGGGAGAGAGGTTTGGGTATCGAGCGCACTGGGGCTCGCTCGCGGAGTCCAAGCGCTGGAATGAGCGTAAAGATTGCCCACCATATCCCCGCCGATGCCAGGCAGATCCGTACGGCATGCTCCAGCTCAAGCCCCACTTCCGGCGCCCAGCTCAACAGCAGCAGATTCCCCGCCAGGAGGATTCCCCCACCGAGGTACCCGATTGCCCACCCGCGGGAGGAAACCACATCGCGCTCCTCCGGTGACGCCAGCTCCGGCAGAAAGGCATTGTACATCACCACCGATGCCCCAAAGCAGAGGTTTGCCACCACGAAGAGCGCGCCTCCGAGCAGCACCCGCTCCCCTTCGACCCAGTACAGCCCAACGGTTGCCGCCGCCCCGAGATAGGCAAACAGCAGCAACAACCGCTTCTTCCATCCGGTGGAATCCGCCAGCGCTCCCAGCAGTGGCAACAGCAGCACCTGTAGTCCAACCGAAAGCGCCACCAGGTACGGATAGTAGGCGTCCGGAGCAATCGGCACGCCCAACACCCACAGCATCCCGTCCCGAGCCGCCCGATGGGCAAGCGCGGTCAGGTACGGTCCCAACAGCACCGTCAGCACCGTGGTCGGGAATGCCGAATTCGCCCAATCGTAGAAGTACCAGGCGCGCCGTTCCCGCCGCAGCTCTGGGCTATTCGTAGCGGAGGGCATCGACCGGATTGAGTGTTGCGGCTTTCCAGGCTGGATAGCTGCCAAAGCCCACCCCAACTGCCGCGCACAGCACCACGCTGATCGTCACCCATTGCCACGGGACCGAGAGCGGCAGCCCAATGAGGCTCCCCAGCCCCGCTCCCGCGGCAAATCCCAGCAGCACGCCGATGAGCCCGCCGATGAGCGTCACCGCCAGTGCCTCCACGAGGAACTGCTGCAGAATCCACCGCCGGCGCGCCCCAACGGCTTTGCGGATACCAATCTCGCGGGTGCGCTCGCGCACCGCCACGAGCATGATGTTCATCACGCCGACCCCGGCAGCCAGCAGCGCAATTCCCCCGGCTGCCATGCCGAAGAAGCCAATATAGCGGCTGAAGCTGGCAAATTGTGCCTGTGCAGATTCGCGCGTGATGAGCTCGAAATTGTTCGGCTCCCAGGGCTTCAATCCCCGCAGACGGCGCAGAATCGCAATTGCCTCGTCCATCACCTCCAGCGGTTCCCTGTTCATGGGGACCTGCACCAGCAAATTCAGCGACGTCCACTGACCCTTGAAGCGCAGCCACCAGGGCAGTGGGAGGACCACGAAATTGTCCAAGCTCTGCCCAAAAACCTTCCCCTGCGGCTGAAGCACCCCAACGACCGTGAACGGATAGCCCTGAATGCGCACCTCCTGCCCAATAGCCGAGGAATCCGAGCCGAAGAGCTCCTCTGCTACATCCGCACCGAGCACGGCAACGGGGCGCACCAGCGCAACATCCTCCGAGGTCAGCACCCGTCCGACCGCAACGCGCCACTGCAGGATGGCAAAGCACTCCGGGTCCATAAACGACACGCTCACGTCCGGATCGGTCAAACGGTTCCCTGCGCGAATCCGCTCCCCATAGTGCTCGCCCCAGGCGCCAACCCAGGGTACGTGCTGGGACATTTCGCGTTTGAAGGCTACTGCCTGGCGGTAATCAATTGGCGGGCGCTTCATGATGCGCCGCCACTCCTCGCCGCCGACGATGATTGCTGGTCGGCGGGAGATGGAGAAGGTGTTCTCGCCCATCATCTCCAGGGCGCGCATCACAGAGCGGTCAAGCGCTTCGTTTGCCGTCCCCGCCAGCACAATGGCGAACACCCCGATGGCAACACTGAGCAGCGTCAACGCCGTTCGTAGCCGGTACGCCCGCAGACTGGTGAGGGCATTGGAAAGCATCTCCAGCCATACCATTCCCGCCTCCGTGCGCTGATGCCGCAGGGCAGAGACGCTCTGCGCGCTCTGTGCATTGCACCGCAGCGGTTGCGATGCGCTGCGATTGCCCATACCGTGCTATTTTGTCGCAGCGGAGATGTCCCTTCTGCCGTAGAGGTTCGACGATGGCAGTGCAGACGCTGTTCTGGGGTGCCCTTGCAGCGGCGTGTGTCAGCCTGGCGGTGGGCGCTGTGGGGCGATTGCTGAACACGCACTTTTGGCTGACTAATCCGACCTGGCACGAGCTGGCGCAGACATGGCTGCTGCTGGCAATTGCGCTCGGAGTCTACAGAATGGGGATGCAACACCCTCGCCAGTGATCGCCCTATAGGGTGGCTGGAGCACGGTATTTTTGTGCTGGTGCCTTCGAGCAATCGTGCGCGCAATGTTTACGGTCATCGTTGTGCTGATGGTGCTCATCTCACTGCTGCTGATCCTGGCGGTGCTCATTCAGCCGGGGCGCGGGGAGTTGACCTCCAGTTTCGGTGGCTTGGGAGGGCAGTTCGGAAGCCTGTTCGGGATGCGGCGCACTGCGGACTTTCTGGCGAAGCTGACCATCGGGCTGGGGGCAGCGTTGCTGCTGCTTTCAATCATTGCCAACCGCTTCTTCCTGAACACCGCAGGGGAGGCGCGCGAGCCGGTCACCGTTGGCTCCCCGGCGCCCACGCCGCCCCCGACGCTTCCGGCACCATCGCAGCAGCCAGCACCACAGCCACCGGCGTCGCAGCCATAACCGGGCTCCTGCCGCCGTGCTGCCTCTGCTGCAGCTCCTGTGGACGGTAGCCGCAGCGGTGGTGCTCCTCCACTGTGCCCCGGTGCCACCCTGGAAGCTCGGCACGGGGCAGGTGCAGCTCTACCTCGTGCGCGAACGCTGGCACACGGGGATTGTGCTCCCCCGCTCCCTTGCCGAACGCTGCATTCCAGAGGCTGCATCCCTTCCGCCGGCACCCTGGGTGGACATCGGCTGGGGCGAAGCCGATTTCTACCAGACGCCCGGGTTCGACCTCCGCCTGGCAGCAAAGGCGATCCTCTGGCGCAATGAAAGCGTCATTCGGCTGGCTGCCGTCCCACCGGAGCTGCACCGCTTCTACGGGGCAGAGAGCTGGCTACTCCCGCTATGCCTGGATTCAGCGCAGTTCGAGCGGTTGTGCCACTTCCTCTGGCGCAGCCTTCGCCGCGATAGCCTCGGGAATGCCCTCTTGAGCAGCCTCCAGGCATCCGGGTGGGTCCGCTTCTACCGAGCTCACGGCACCTACTGGGGACTGCAGACGTGCAACACCTGGGTTGCCCAGGCGCTCAGCGCTGCGGGACTCCCGCTGGTCTGGCACGGAATCGTGCTGGCAGAGCAGCTCTTTGCCCGTGTCTCCCGCTTCCGCTGCCCGCACACGCGGTGAAGTTTTTCGCGCGGCTGCCGATATTGGGCATAGAGTTGTGCCCTAAGGCATGCGCACCCATGCTGCTGAGCGTCTGCATCATTGCCCGCAACGAAGCAGAGTTTCTGCCGGAGTGCCTGGAGTCTGTGGTATCGGTCGCCGACGAGATCATCCTGGTGGACACCGGCTCGGAGGACGCCACCATTGAGCTGGCGCGCCGGTACGGCTGTCGGGTGTTCGCCGTACCGTGGGAGGAGGACTTCTCCGCTGCGCGGAACTTCGCGCTCTCGCAGGCACAGGGGGAATGGATCCTCAGCCTGGATGCCGATGAACGGCTCTGCAACGCTGAACTCCTGCACGACACCCTACTGCAGGCATCCCCCGACGTTGGGGGCTTTCTGCTGGAGCATCTCTCCACCGACGCCGAAGGGAATCGGCATCGGACATGGTTACTCCGGCTCTTCCGGAACCACCCGCACATCCGCTTCCGGGGGCGCATCCACGAGCAGGTTGCCGAGAGCATTCAGCAGGCGGGCTACCGCATCTGCCCCAGCCCGGTTCGCCTGGTGCATGTCGGCTACAGCAATGTGGAGCTCCTCCGGCGCAAGCATGAGCGCAACCGCCAATTGCTCCTGCAGGCACTTCAGGAGGAACCCGACAGCGGCTACCTGTGGCTGCAATACGCCCGCACAGCGCTTGCCTTAGGGCAAGCCGCCGAGGCAGACTATGCGCTCGAACGCGCCGCCGGATGCACACCCGAGGAGAGCCCGCTGTGGGCGCAGATTCGCCTCTGGCAAGCCCATGTTGCGCTTCAGCAACAGCAGCCCACCGCCGCAACGAAGCACCTGCAGGCGGTGCTCCGACACTACCCCGACCATCCTACGGCGCTCCAGCTCTATGCCGAAGCCCTTCTCCAGCAGCACAATTGGCAGCGCTGCCTTCAAGCATACGAACGCTGGGAGCGCGCCCTTGCGCAGCCGACCGCTGAGCACCTGCTGCTGGGCATTACAGAGCCCTCGGCTGCCGAAATCGCCTGCCGCAAGGCGTACTGCCTGTACATGCTGGGACGCTGGGAGGAGGCGGAATCGCTCCTGCTTGACGCTCTACAGCAGGCACCCGACCACCTTGGATGCCGTGCCCTGCTGGGGCATGTGTACCTGAGCACCGGACGATTGGAGCACGCCGAGCCGCTCCTTGCCGACCTGGAGCGCCGGAATGCGCCTCCGACGTTGCTGCGTTCGCTGCAGCAGCATCGCGAACGCCGGCTCCGTGCACGGCAGCGCACCCGCCCATTGCTCTCGCTCAGCATGATCGTGCGCGACGAAGCCCAGCGCTTGCCAGCATGCCTGGATTCCGTCCGCGACGTCGTGGACGAGATCGTCATCGTGGACACCGGCTCCCAGGACGACACTCCGGAGATCGCCCGCCGGTACGGCGCGCTCCTCTTCCACGTTGCCTGGCAGGAGGATTTCGCCGCTGCGCGCAACGAAGCGCTGCGCCATTGCCAAGGCGAGTGGATACTCTACCTGGATGCCGACGAGCAGCTTGCCCCTGAATCAGCGCGCCTGCTGCGGAATCTCCTGGAGGACACCCCGGAGGAGGTCGGCGCCCTCATCTGCACGATTGAAAGCCCACACCGCACTGCAGATGGGCGGGTCGAGCTCCACCGTGGTGCCTACCCTCGGGTATTCCGCAACTACGGCTACCCGACGATCCGCTTCGTCGGGCGTGCCCACGAGCAGATCAGCCCTTCGATTCTGGCGCTGGGCAAGCAGATCGTTGCCTCGCCGCTGCGCATCCTGCACTTCGGCTACGACCAAGCTCCGCAGGTGCTCCAACAGAAGGTCTGGCGCAACTACCGCTTGCTCATGCAGCAGGTCCAGCAGGAGCCGCTGGATGCCTACGCCTGGTTCCAACTGGGGCAAACGCTTGCTCGGCTGCAGTTCTACACCGAAGCGGAATCGGCGCTCCGCTTTGCCCTCCAACTGGGGACCCTCTCGCACGCCATGAGCGCCTCGGCAGCAATTGTGTTAGCGCAGTTGTGCGGGCGGAGCCGCCGCATCGGCGAGATGCTCTCATGGGCGGAATACGCCCTGCACTATGTGCCCGACCACGTCTACGCACTCTACCTCAAAGCCCGTGCGCTGCGTTTCCTGGGACGTCCTTGCGAAGCCTTGGAAGCGCTCCGGAGTGCGCGCGCCAGCCAACAGGTGCCCGAACTCCCAACCACCGCCGCCGTACAGATCGTCGTGCCCGAAGAGGTGCTGGAGCAAGAGGAGCGCGAGCTTGCCGAACTCGCTGCCCAGGAGTGCTCACCCGCCTGAGCGGAGGCACTGCTCCAGGTGCCCCACGATGGCTGCGGCAAGCCCTTTGTCGGGGTAGCGGAAGTGCGCCGAGGGCTGCCGAGGCTCCAGCCGGAGCTCCTCCACGCGCGAGAGCCAGCGCAGCCGCCCCTGCTGTGCCAGCCATTCGTCCACAGCTCCACGCCGTCCGCCGAAGACCGAATACACCGGCGTGCCCAAGAGTGCTGCCTCGCGGTTCATCGTGCCCCCGCCGGAGATGACAGCATCGGCCCAGTAGAGAAGCTGCAGCCCCGGCAGCACCCGTTCGGGGATGCGAATCCGCTCTGGGGCTTGCATCCGGTACGGCTCAACCAGGAGCCGGTCGTGCTGCGTCCGGCACAGAAGGATTGCCACAACGTCCCTTCGGGCAAGCACATACTCCAGCACTGCACGGAAGAGCTCCACACTGCGCTCATTGCGGTAGTTCGCCGTCAGGCTCGGCGGGCGCAGCACCACCAGGAGCTGCTGGGCGCCGATTCCCAAGGCTTCGCGGAAACCGGGTTCGGGCACAAACTCCGGCAGGTAGAGCTCCTCCTTGAGCCCTGGGTAGTGGCGAACCCGCTCCAAGGGGAACCCTGCTCGGCGGAGAGCTTCAGGGCGCAGGACCTCCGGCACCAGGATCCGCTGTGCCAGCGTGCGGAAGCTCCAGCGTTCGGTCCATTCGTAGTCCAGGCACACCACCGCTGGAATTCCGAGCGCTCGTGCAGCAAGGAGCTGTGCCCGCGAACCGTGGCTGAGCGCCAAGTGCACCCGCCATCGGCGGATCCAGCGCGCAAGCTGCGCTGCCCGCGCCAGCGTTGCGGCAACCTTGCGCACAACTCCTGCTCCAGCGTACCCTCCGATGGGCTCGACGGCAAGCCCAGCATGGCGGGCAAGCTCCAATGTCTGCGCGTACTCCCGCGCGGTCAGCACCACTGCGTACCCGCGCTGCTCCAGCTCGCGCACAAGCGGTCGGAAGAAGGGCACGTGCGGCGAATTGTCCAAATCAATCCAGATGCGCCGCTCCATCGCCGCAGCAGAGTAGCTCCGCCAATGCCGCAAACATGGGTGCGACCGACCACCGCAGGTAGCGGATGCGGACGGTCCAGAAGCGATATCGCCGGTAAGCAAAAGCCCCATCGGGCAGTTGAAGGTGTTGCACTGCCCAGCGCGCCACGCGATGCGCTGCGCTCAGCTCTCCAAAGCGGCTCAGCACGATGATTGCCTCCGCGCACGCGGTTGCATCCACGGGGTAGCGTCGGCGGGAGCTCCAGCGCGGTATCCCTTCGGGCGTGAAGAGATGCCGACGGTAGAACTCCCAGCCACGCTCCAGCGCGCTGTGGAATCGGTGGTCGCCGGTGAGCGCTTCGTACGCGTGCAAGCACTCCAGCACGTAGCCGGTATGGAAATGGTCCACCCACGTCCGCGGATCGCCGCCGGCAGCGTATGGGAAAGCGCCGTTGAGAAGTTGATGCTCCACCACGAAGCGCACCGCCCGTTCGGCGATGCCGAGCAGCTCCACCGGTGCACCCAGGCGAACCGCCTGTGCACACAGCCGTGCTCCGAACAGGGTTGCATTGAGCACCTGCTGCCGGTCATGGGGCGAATACGCCCAGCAGAGCCGCTGCGGTTCATTGATGCTTGTGGGGAAGCGCTCGCAGAGCTCTTCGGCTGCATTCCGGCACAGCAGTGCGGGGAGCTCCCAGCCCAGCACCGTTGCCAGACGGAAGAGGGCATCGGTGACGATGCCGGTGGCAACGATAGTCGGCTCCCATGCCCCCAGTGACATTCGGCGCGCCTCCCAAGGGAAGTGGTAACCCCAGGCAGCATTCCACCCTGGACTGCGCAGGCGTTGCAATCGCAACAGCAGCTCCTCGAGCCGCTGCTCCCAGAGCGGACGCTGTGCCGGCTCCAGCTGCCAAAGCGCTGCGTAGCCCCGGAGCGCCAGCGCAAGCGTGACCGGATCCTCCCCCGGCGGGATGCCCAGCAGCGGGCGCAGATTCCACGGAAGGCGCAGCAGCACCTGCTGGGCACAGCGGCGCAGCAGACGTGCCGAGCGCAATAGCGGCGCACGCCACATCGGCGCCAGGAGCGCGTCGTACGGGTCGTATCCCCGGTAGTCCACGCGCTCGAGGTAGCCACGACACCGATGGAGCGCATCCTGCAGCATGTTCTCCGCAGCGGAGGCAAACTTACGCCATGCCGTGCGGCTTTGCGCCCTGCCGAATCCCCGCAGGATGCTTCCCGCACGGCACCGGTGCGGTATTGCAAGCCATTCCCTGCTGGCATCCTCACCAGACCACGGTGTTGCATCGTCTACGCACTCGGCTGGCTTGCCGTATATTTGCACCGCAGCGCCGGAGAGGTGGCCGAGTGGCTGAAGGCAACGGTTTGCTAAACCGTAGTGGCGCTGAAAGGCGCCACCGAGGGTTCGAATCCCTCCCTCTCCGCATGTGGAAGCCGGAGCAGAGTTTCCATGGCACGCTTCAACAACGTTGAGCTGGAGCGCCTACGGCAGACGCGCGAGCAGTTTGAGCGCGATCCTGCAAGCGCTCGCCGTACACAGGTGCTCGAAGGCGAATGGGTGCTGGGCAACGGCGCCCCACAGTTCCGCGCCATCCTCCAGTACGAGCACGGGCAGAGCGTGCTGGAGATGGACAACCCCAGCTTCATGGGCGGTGGTGGAACCCTGCCAGGTCCGATGCATTACTGCTTCTCCGGGCTGGCTGCCTGCTATGCTTCGACCTTTGCCATCGTCGCTGCGGAGCTGGGGCTCGAGCTGCGGCAGCTCCGCGTGCGCGTGGAGGCAGATGTCAACTTCCTGCGCACCTTTGGGCTTGCTGATGCCCCGACGATGGAGGAGGTGCGGGTCCAGCTCCTCATTGACAGCCCCGCCAGCGATGAGCAGCTCCAGCACGCCGAAGAGCTTGCCCGCCAGCGCTGCCCTGTGGTGTACACCCTGACCCATCCCGTACGGCTCCAGACCAGCTGGCAGCGCGCGACAGCGTCGGCTCCCGCATAGCAGATGGGCTCCGCACCGAGCCGCCCCAAACGCACAATCGCCTACAACCGCAAAGCTCGCCACGAGTACGAGATCCTGGAGACCCTGGAAGCCGGCATCGTGCTCACTGGCACTGAGGTCAAAGCCCTGCGTGAAGGGCGCTGCAACTTGGACGATAGCTACGCTGTCTTCACCGACCCCAACAGCCACGAGCTGTGGCTGCTCAACCTGCATATTGGACCCTACAGCCATGCCTCCGCACAGGCGAACCACGAACCGAAGCGCCCGCGCAAGCTTCTCCTGCACAAGCGCGAAGCCATCCGCCTGCGGACCAAGGTGCAGGAGAAGGGGCTCACCCTTATCCCGCTGCAACTGTACTTTTCGGGTCCCTACGTCAAGGTCGAGCTGGCGCTGGCGCGTGGCAAAAAGCTCTACGACCGGCGCGAGGAGATCCGCCGGCGCGACCTTGAGCGTGAGCTGCGCCGTAGTCTCAAGCTCCGACTCTGAGCCATGCTCCCCGCCGAAGAGCAGTTCCGCATCCTTGCCGATGCTGCCGTAGAGATTGTGCCAGAGGAGGAATTCCGCGCAAAGCTGGAGCGCTCCGTGCGCACGGGAACCCCGCTGCGGGTCAAGCTCGGTTGCGATCCGAGCCGACCCGACCTCCATCTCGGACATGCTGTGGTGCTGCACAAACTGCGCCAGTTCCAGGAGCTGGGGCACCAGGCGATCCTCATCATCGGGGACTTCACCGCCACCATCGGGGACCCTTCCGGGCGTTCGGCAACCCGACCGCAGTTGACATTGGAGGAGACACGGCAGAACGCGCAGACCTACGTCGAGCAAGCCCGGAAAGTGCTCCTGCCTGAGCGGCTCTCCGTGCGCTTCAACTCCGAATGGCTGGAGGAATTGCGCTTCCGCGAGCTCCTGACCATCGCCGCGCAGTGCACCGTTGCGCAGATGCTCGAACGGGAGGATTTCTGGCTGCGCTACAGCCGTGGCGAACCCATCGGGCTGCATGAATTCCTCTATCCCCTGGCGCAAGCGATGGACTCGGTTGCCATCCGCGCCGATGTTGAACTGGGCGGCACCGACCAGCGCTTCAACCTGCTCATGGGACGCCATCTGCAGCGCTTCTACGGGCAGGAGCCCCAGTGCCTGCTCCTGATGCCCCTGCTGGAGGGCACCGACGGCGTGGAGAAGATGAGCAAATCGCTGGGCAACTACATCGCTCTGACGGACCCGCCCAACGAGATGTTCGGCAAGCTCATGTCCATCCCCGATTCGCTCATTGTGCGCTACTACCGGCTTGCCGCCTTTGCGTCGGAAGCCGAAGCACAGCAACTGGAGCAGCAGCTGCAGCAGGGTCAGCTCCATCCGCGCGATGCCAAAGCCATGGTCGCGCGCAAAATCGTCGAGTGGTACTACGGTCCGGAGGCTGCCGAGCGCGCCGCCGAGGAGTTCGACCGTGTGTTCCGCCACCGTCTGCTGCCGAGCGAGCTTCCCGAGCACTGCTTCCCTGGCGACGTTCAGGAACTCCCGCTCGTGGACATTCTCGTGGCAACGGGGTTGGTGCCCTCGCGCAGCGAGGCTCGTCGGCAGATTCAGCAAGGTGCCGTTCGCGTGGATGGCAAGCCGATCCAGGATATGTACGCCCGAATCGAGCTTTCGGATGCCCATGTCATCGCCGTTGGGAAGCGCCGAGTCGTTCGAATCCGCCGCGCCAATCACGGCACTGCTGGATAGCCCTCCAATCCGAGAGCTGTTCGGCGAACCGGCGGAATGCCGCCTGGATTTCTTCTGCTCCCCGCAGGAGAACATGGCGCGCGATTGGCAGCGCACACTCGAATGCCTTCGCTCGCCGGACACACCACCGCTCCTGCGCCTCTACGGATGGAAGCCGTGGGCGGTCTCGCTGGGGATGTACCAATCGGCTGCACTGCTCAACCAGGAGCGCTGCCGCGAGCGCGGTATTGCCATCGTCCAGCGCCCTACGGGCGGGCGCGCCCTGCTCCACGCCGAGGAGCTCACCTACGCCGTTGTCGTACGGCTCTCCAGCGAACGCACGCCACGCCAGATCTACCGCCTGGTGCACGAGCGCATTGCCCAGGCATTGGAGGGGCTTTGCGGAGTACGGCTGGAGCTGGCACCGGCACCACCACTGATGGAGCGCCCACCGGCGGCGGTCTGCTTCAGCTCCAGCGCGCGCATGGAGCTGCTGGCATCCGGACGCAAACTGGTCGGCAGCGCCCAGCGCATCCTCGGGAATGTGCTGCTGCAGCACGGCTCAATCCTGCTGGGCGATGCCCATGTGCTGCTGGCGGAGCTTGTGGACCTGCCCGACGAGGCGGCTCGCGAACACCTGCGGCGCCAGCTTCGGGAGCGGAGCACGAGCCTGGCACAACTGTGCGCCCGCCCCATCTCCTGGTGGGAGTGCGCCCTTGCCGTCTGGGAAAGCTTCTGCGGCGTGCCCATCCCTGGCACGCACTGAGGGCTGCAGCACCGCTCTACACGGGCTTGAACTGCTCGAAGGTCTGGCGACAATCGTAGCAGTAGTGCAGCGCCCGGCAGAGCGTCGGTCCAAAGGGGGTTTGCAGCACCGTGTTGGTTCCCCCACAGTAGGGGCACGGGACCGCCTCCTGCAGGAGCTGCAGTGGGAAATCCGTTCCGGCGTACTCCGGCGGCGGGGCAATGCCGAAGTTGCGCAGCAGCTCGCGGGCTCGCGGGCTTAGCCGATTGCTGTTCCAGGGAGGGTCATAGGTCACCTCTACGCGCACCTCCTCGAGCGGGAGCCGCATCAGACGCTGCTCGATCTCGCGCCGGATGAGCTCAATTGCGGGGCACCCAACAAAGGTCGGCGTGATCTTGACACACACACTCCGGCGCTGCGGATCCAGCTCCACCGCCGCCACTATCCCCATCTCGGTGATTGAGAGCGTGGGGATCTCCGGGTCCGCCACTTGGGCAAGCTCCTGCCAGATGTGCTGTTCGGTTACCATTGGGCGGTGGGGTCGCTGCGGAAGACCTCGGTCATCTCATCCAGCAGCGGCTGGAGGTATTCGGTGTGCTGCCCTCGGCGTCCGCCGTAAGCGGGTGTGAGCGTCTCCAGCGGGGGCACTCGAAGCTGCGCTCTCTCCAGGATGGGCAGCAGCGTCTCCCACCAATGGGATTGCAGAACGCGCTCGCCGGGGAAGATGCCGTAGTCGACGAGAATCTCCTCGAAATCGGAGGGCTCAAAGATGCCCAGCGCCAACGGCAGAGCCTGGAGCAGCGCCTGCTGCATGCGCTCGTGGCTCTCCTCGGTCCCCTGCGCCCCCAGGTGCACCACCCACTGCGTGGCGTGGAAGACGTGGTACTTTATCTCCCCGCGCACCTTGCGTGCCAACTGCGCCAGGGGTTCGTAGCTGGAGCGCTCCAGCAGATGGTAGCGCCACTGCTCCGCAAGGTCAAAGAGCAGATGGCGCATCAGGCTGAAGTCGTAGCCGCCGTTGGGGTACTCCACCAGATGGCAGCACCGGAACTGCGGCGCATCGCGCAGGAAGGCGGCATGGTCGGGTTCGGGCTCCCCCAACTCGTGCAGCAATTGGTAGAGCGCGTAGGCATGCCCGAGCTTGTCCTGCGCAATCGAGGAGAAGGCGATGTCCTCCTCCAGAATCGGACCCAGTCCAGTCCACTCCGAATGGCGATGCCCGATGATGAGGGCATCATCCGCCATCCGGTAGAGCAGGTCCTTCAACGCCGGAAGCGCTTCAGGAGGAGGCAGGGGCATCTGCAGCGGAGGAACCGTGAGACTTCCGCTTCAGGCGGAGCAGCTTCTGCACGACCTTGTAGTCGTGCGGCTCGCGATAGGTCTTCTCCGGCACCGTTGCGAAGATATCGGCATCCTCACTCCGGAACGCGTAGATGTCTGCCGTCCGCACAACCCAGAGGCTGTAGGTTGTGCCACGGCGCGCATACTGCTCCTTGGCGAAGACCAGCGCCATTTCGGGGTCGGGAGCATGGACAGTGCCCACGTGCACGGGCTGCTCCCCTGGACGTGCTTGGTGGAAGACCTCGTAGGTCTGCCACTCATCCAACGGCGGTTTTGGGGTAAACTCTGGCAGCTCTTGTGGAATGCTTAACCGTGTCACGCGGGGGTCAAGCGAGCGGATGGTCGCTTGCACCGGCGCTTCCATGGCAGCTCAGAAGAGCGGTTCCACATACCGATGGTCCGGCTTGAGCAAAGCCCGGCGCACCCATGCTCCGAGCTCGTCTGCCATTCGGCGCACGGCTAAGCGCTCGCGGTTGCATGGACCATTGCCGTTGATGACGCGCCAGAACTCGTCCCAATCCGGGTCGGAGTACTCCCAGCGCCCCGTCTCTGGATTCTTGCGCAGGTTCGGATCGGGGATGGTCAAGCCCAGCTCCCAAATCTTGGGCACGTAGGCATCCAGGAACATCTGGCGCATCTCGTCGTTGCTTGCCATCTTGACCTTCCAGCGCAGCAGCTTCTCGCTGTGCACGGACATGTGGTCGGGTGGACCGAAGAAGTGCATGATCGGTTTCCACCAGCGGTTGAGCGCCTCCTGGAGCATCTGGCGCTGCCGTGGAGTGCCGCTGGCGAGCGTGACAACGTTATCGTAGCCGTACTTGAGGTGGAAAGCCTCCTCCTTGCAAATCCGCTCCAACGCCCGCGCGTAGGGTCCGTACGAGCCCTTGGCATTGAGGGTTTGGTTGATAATCGCCCCTGCGTCGATGAGCCAAGCGATGATGGCGGTATCCGCCCACGTCAGCGCGGGGTAGTTGAAGACGTTGGAGTACTTGGCTTTGCCGCTGAGGAGGTCGTTGATCATCTGCTCGCGCGGCTTGCCCAGGGTCTCGGCTGCACTGTAGAGGAGCTGCGCATGCCCGACCTCATCCTGCACCTTTGCCATGAGCGCGAGCTTGCGGCGGAAGCCCGGTGCGCGTGTAATCCACGTCCCCTCAGGGAGCGCACCGATGATTTCGGAATGGGCATGCTGCTCGATCATGCGCAGGACCTGCCGCCGGTATTCGCGTGGCATCCAGTCGTGCGGCTCGATCTTCTCGCCCCGGGCAATCCGCTCCTCGAATTCGGCGAGCTTCTCCGGATCCTCCTGCTCAACGCCGCGCACCGGCTCGGCAATGCTGAGGTTCCCGTACATGGTCTTCCCCGCCGTAGTTCGACTCTCGATACGGTGGACGAGCCGCTCCCCGCTCTATTGCCCGTACTGATGGGGGCAGTTCCCATAGCTGGGGCAGCGGGCAAAGATTTGCAAGGAATGCCGCACCGCCCGAAGCTGGTGCTCCTGTGCGATGCGCTGCGCCAGCTCCACCAGCCCAGGCGAGCAGAATTCCACGATCCGCCCACAATCGGTGCACACCAGATGGTCATGGTTGGGCAAGCGCGATGCCAGCTCGAAGCGGGTCCCACCACTTTCGAAGCGGTGGCGGACCAAAATATCGCACCGTACCAGCAGCTCCAGCGTCGAGTACACCGTTGCCCTGGAGATCCGGTCCCCCATAGTGCGCATGTACACGTACAGCTCATCGGCGGTGAAGTGCCCCGATAGCTCCGTGATGCGCTCCAGAATCCGCATCCGCTCCTGCGTGTTCCGGTAGCGGTGCTCCTGCAGGTACTGAGCAAACTGCTGCCGCAGCCGCTCCACCTCTGTGCTGTACTCCTGCCGCACGACGGCACCCGAAGACGCTGCGTCCTTCATCGGCGCAAGCCCAAACTTGGACTGAGGACAAATATACCACTTCGCTGCCAGCCCATTGGCAAAGCGCCGCTTGATCTCGAAGCCGCCGATGCCAGCATATTTTTGCATTGCCCAGCACGACCCGCAGAGTTGATGCGCACACGGTTGTGGAGAGTCCTTCTGCTCTGCGCCTGGAGCACTGCGCTCGGGCAGAGCGAGCGTGCGCTTCCCGACTCCGGCAGCCTCCGCGTATACACGATGCCGGAATTGGTCGTCACCGGCTCGCGCAATCCCATGCCGGTAGAGTACTCCCCCGTGCGCGTGGAGCTGCTCTCGGTGGAGGCATCCCCTGTTGGCAGGAGCGGGACCCTTGCCGAGCTGCTGGAGGAGTTCTCCGGCATTGTCCAGCAGTACCGAATTCGCAGCGGCATCCAAATGATGGGGCTGGACCCCGCCTACACGCTGATCCTGCTCAACGGGCAACCCCTGACCGGACGCGTTGCCGGGGCGATCGACCTCCGGCGCCTGCCCGTGGGGAATATCGAGCGCATCGAGCTGGTCAAGGGTCCAATGTCAAGCCTTTACGGGAGCGACGCGCTCGGCGGGGTGATCAACATCCTCACCCCACGCCCGCGCCAGGGCTGGAGCGGCATGCTGCGTCCGCAATACACTCAGCGGTCGGGGGCACAACTGGACGCCCGCATTGGCTACGGAGGCCCGCGCCTCTCCGGGCTGCTCTACGGAGGCGTACACTACAGCGAACCCTTCACGCTCCGCGTGGACACATTGAGCTATCCCTACGCCGGCGTGACCGAGCTCCAGCTCCAGGGCAGCGCCTACTGGACCCCCTCGGCAACGCTGGAGGCACAGGCGGATGTGCGTCTCTTTGGAAGCCGCTCCCGCGGAGCGTTCGCCGAGGTCTTCGGCAACCTCATTGCCGTCAACCACGGAGCCTTCGAGCAGCAGGAATGGAGCAGTGCCGTGAGCGCCTCCTGGACCCATCGCCGAGCGCGCCTCCAGGGCGGGCTTTTTGCCAACGAGTACCAGGAGCGCTACTATTGGGACACCGCCGCCACAGCCCGGCTGGATAACTTCCTCCGACGCTTCGCACGCCTGTGGTGGCAGTACGACCTGCTCTGGCGCCAGCGGTACCGTTTCACGCTCGGTGCCGAACTCCTCTACGATGACGTCCAAGGCGAACGCTACCCAGGCACTCCACACGAGCGTACACTCTCGGCGTTCCTGCAGTGGGAGGGCACCCCGTACGATTGGCTCAGCTACGCGCTCAGCCTCCGTACCGATGCCACCCGAACATACGGTACACACTGGAGTCCGAAGCTGGCGCTCCTGCTGCGTCCCTGGGGCGGGCAACTGCTGCAGCTGCGCGCCTCTGTGGGGATGGGCTTCCGCGCACCGGACTTCCGTCAGCTCTACGTGCGCTTCCAGAATCTGCTCAGCGGGGCAGGGTATGCACTCCTGGGAGCCCGGCTCCTGGGCAGAACACTGGAGCCGGAGCAGTCCCTTGCCCTGGACCTGAGCCTGCTGCTCCCGCTCAACGGCTGGCTGCAGCTCCCGCCAGAATCCCAGGCGACGCTGGAGCTACGCGCCTTCTCAAACTGGGTGCGCAACCTGATTGAGCCCTACTACGTCGAGCGGCGCGAGGGAGTGGACATCTACTCCTACCGCAACCTGGCGCGCATCGCCACGCGCGGGATAGAGCTGACCGCTGCAGCAACGCTTGCTCCGCCGGATGCCTGGTGGCTGCTCCGCTGGCGTGCAGGATACCAGCTCCTGGACGCAGTGGACCTGGAGGTCCTCGACGCCATTGCCGAAGGGCGCGCCGGCACTCAGGATCCCACCACCGGGCGCTTCCAGCCTCTCCGCCGCGAGCAGTACGGAGGGCTGTGGGGACGCTCCCGACACATGCTCACGCTGAGCCTCTCCGGCGCCGTACGGCAGACCGACACCTGGCTGCACGTGCGCCTCCTCCACCGTAGCCGCTTTGGAAGCGAAGCGCTCGACAAGAACGGAGTTGTCATCTCCTCGCCGCCGCGCACGGTCCCAGACCGCGACGATGAGTACGTGCCCGGCTACTGGGACATTGCACTCCGCCTGGAGCAGCGCTGGCGCTGGCAGCGCATCCAGTTCGCGCTGAGCGCGGGGGTGAAGAACCTGCTCAACGAGCTCAACCCGCAGTTCCTGCCACACCTGCGCGGACGGCAGTGGCTACTGGAGCTGGAATCCCAATGGTGAGCTTCACCGCACCAGCACCACCGGTTGCGTCAACAGCTCTCCCGCCAGGCGAACGTTCAGCCAATACAGCCCTGCAGGCAGTGCCGGAAGCCGTATCCAGAGCCGGTACACCCCAGCACCGTAGCTGCCTCGGTGCAGCGTCGCCACTGTACGTCCAAGGGCATCGGAGAGCACTACCTCAACACTCTGCGCCGATGCCAGCCCCAGAACGGTCGCTGCTTCGTGCTCAACCGGTTGTGGCGTGACCTGTTGCAGGAAGTTCCGCTCGGGTGCACCTCCGCGCAGCTCCACCTCACAGCTTGCCTTCCCGCGGAGCGGCTCCCGCTGAATCTCTCCGCGCACGAGCAGCTCCAGCTCCTGGCAGCCGAACCCCAGCACCAACGTATCGTACCAGACCTCCGGTGCTCTTGCAGGTGCGGCAAAGCACAGCAGGAGCTCCCGAAGCTCCTTTGGTGGCACCAGCAGCGGTAACTGCGCCATCGGCACCGAGAACGCCAGCGACTGCCGCAGCCACACCCGGCGCAGTTCAACCGGGAAGTGCCCCACATTGCGCACCTGCACCGGCGTACACGCCAGCGCATCCGAAGCCACCGGACCCATGCGCAGCTCCCCTTCGGCGGGTTCCACAATCCGCAGCGTAAAGCCCGGGATCGTATCCCGCACCAGGCGTTCGTTGCCCGCTCCGTCGCGCAGCCGCAGTGCATACCAGGCATCCTCAAACGGGTCGAGCACCGTTGCCCACAGCCGCACCAGTTGCGGTGTGCTCTGCTCCACTTCAACGCGGCAGTTGACCGCCTCCTGCACAACAGCTTCCGCAACGCCGGAGTTGGGCACGCCTTCGTCGCTCACCAGCAGCAGTGCTCGGATGCCACAGGAGTCCAACTGGCGCGCCACGCGAGGCGGCAGCTCATCTCTACCCACACGCAGCAGAACAGATGCCGCCGTATCGACAAGGCAGCTATCCTCCAACACAATCGCTGCGCGGAACTCCCCGCTCCGCTCCGCCTGTACACACAGCCGCACCAGCGTGCGCTGCCCCGGCTCCAGCACCGAATCCTCCAGCGTCAGCTCCGATGGCAGCCCCATCCCCACAAGCCGGAGCCCCTGGATCCGCCGGACAAAGCGTCCGGTGTTGCTCAAGACGAATTCCCAGCAGTGCTGCTGCCCATCCTCGACCAGCTCCGTATCAATGCGGGCAGGGCTGAGCGCGAGCGTGAAGCCGGGAATATCAAAGCTCCACGTGCGCTCGTACCCAACGGAGTCCACCGCACGGAGCGTAAAGCTGCCATCCTGGTACACGTCCACCAGGCGCGCTCGGAAGCGCACCGAATCCGCCGGTGCCGGCAGTGGGTCGAAGGCAACTTCGACGTTCTCCGGCTGCACGATCTCAACGCGCAGGAGGCGACTGTCGCTGGCAGCGGTATCGTACACCACCCCACGCACGCCAAAGCATTCGGCTGCGGCAACAACCGTTGGCGGGTGAATATCCAGCGGGCGAAAGCTCGCCCCTCCGACGTAGCCGTACGAATCCGCACTCCCGTAGCCATAGACGTAGAGCCCAATGGGCGCAAGCGAACCATCGGCGTACCGACCCCAGACCTCATGCACCCCGTCGCTGAGGCTGAGCCAGACGTAGGAGTACCCCGAGCCCCCAATGGGCACGTACAGCGTCGGTGGCACCTGCGCTCCATCAAGCCACACCGTTGCGCCGTTCGGCAGCACCACTGTTGCGTACTGCTCTTGGAAGATCGGCTCGATCTGCCCGAAGTTTCCCCTGCGGTAGTGCTGGGCGGCAACGAAGCGGTAGAAGGGCATGAACTGCTGCACCGGCGGGATGAGCAGCATGAATGGGTCCCCAATGCTCTCGGTGAGGTTGCTCTCGTTGACCGTCCGGTGGAACTGCGCCACCAGAATCGGTCCGGTGGCGCGGATTGCCAGGGGCTGGTCCAGCATCCTGCCCTCGTAGAACTGCCCGCGGCTGAGCGATGCAACGGGCTGCTCGTTGATGTAGACCACTGTAGAATCCAGCGCTGCCAGGATCCGGAAGACATGCTGCCCACGATTGCTGGGTCGGTCCCCTGTGCTTGGGAGCGGGAAGGGCGCCAGGAGCGCTGAGCGTCCCCACGCCGTCACCGGCGGAAGCTGCTCCAGGAGAATATCGCGCGAGGTAAGCTCTGGAACCTGCACCGGCACCTTCGCCCGCTGGTGCCCGGCAAAGAGTGCGATGGGCTTGCTCGAAAGCACCTCGGTCCCGGTCAGGTCCGGACGGAGCTGCTGCGGCGTAATCCGCGCCTGCACAAGGTAGACCTCCCCACGCTGCAGCCAGATACGCTGCTCGTTGAGCCCATTGCGGTAGGTCGGCGCTACAGGACGAATCCTCACCTCCGTGGAATCCTCCACCGCGACGATCGCAAACTGCGACGGCGTACTCTGCCCTCCGATGGTGGCTCCCGCGACGCTCCCATCGCTGGGGTAGGACAGCACCAGGTACTCCTGCCCGAGCACATCCACCGGGAGCACCAGCATTGCATCGCTTGTGTAGAGCGCCTTTTGCAGAGCGTAGACGGTGACCTCGCTCCCCTCGGTCACGACAATGTGGACGGATTTGCGCACTGGACGCTCCCCCTCTCCACCCTCCTCTGCGCCAGCGATCAGGAGCCGTCCGCTATCGTTGTAGCCCATGAGCTCCAGCGGATACCACGAGAAGGCAACCGTGGCAGGCTGGCGCGGGTCGACGATCTGGAAGTCCAGCCGATTCGGCTGCGAGCTTCCGGTCCACCACTCCAGGTACCCGCGCGTGGAGGCTTCGGCGATGATGAAGAGGTAGAGCGAGTCGCTGAGCGAATCCGCCGAACGGCGCTGGTTGTGGTAGTTCGGCAGGAAGGTGAGCCAGAACTCCCGTCCACGGCTATCGAGGATCTGTGCCCACAGTGGCTCGCACACCAACAGGAGAAGCAGCAGCCGCTTCATTGCAGCTCCCTGCGTTGGGGAACGTCGAGGCGATAGCGGACACGTCCGGCGCTGTCAATAACCCACAGGCTCAGCCGCTGTTTCCGCAGTTGGGCATAGACAAAGCCTGGCTCCGCAGCCGCAAAGATGGAGGCAGCCGAGTACCCGGTCGGACGGGCACTGCTGCCCGCTCCGGAGACGACGCAGTAGAAGCCGTCCTCGGGATGCTTGAGGAGCTGCAGATCGTGCTCATGCCCACAGAAGTAGACTGCGACCCCATAACGCTCGAAGATGGGCTTGAGGAGCCGCAGCAGCGTCGCATTCTCCCCATATAGCCCCGCAGAACGCAAGGGGTGGTGCCCGAAAACGAACTTCCACTGCGCTGAAGAGCGGCGGAGCTGCTCCTCCAGCCATCTGAGCTGGCGAGCCCGCTGCTGCGGATTGCCGTTGAGCAACTGCTGTGTATCCAGGGCAACGAATGCTGCCAGCGTTCCATCGGGCAGGGGTTTCTCCACGACGTAGTAGCGTGCGGGCATGTGCCAGAGCGGATTGCGGCGGCTATAGGCGATCTGCGCATCGGGATCGCCGCGGTAATCGTGGTTTCCCAGCACCGGATACCACGGCACCTGCAAAAGGGAATCGGCGTAGATGCGTGCGAACTTGCTCTCCCACTGCGGGTCCTGTGCCGAGCGCACCCCCGCTGGGTAGATGTTGTCCCCAACGCTCAGGATGAAGTGCACAGGCGCCCTGCGGGCAAGCGCGCTCATTGCTGCCGCCACCCGGCGCTGCACCGCACCGCCCGTTCCCCAATCCCCCAACACGATCCAGCACAGTGCAGAATCCACCTGCTCAGGGGCGTGCGGCTCGTCCTGTGGCGCAAAGCTCCGCGCGTACGCAGCACCCGGCGGCAGCACAATTGCCCCCTGCTCCAGCCACGAGCATCCCGCGATGAGCAAGCCCAACAGGAGAACTCCGTGCTGCATTCGTCTATAGCCACGCCGGTCCTTTGGGAAATTACGGCATTGCCTGTGTTCTCTATGCGCAAGCGGAGCTACGAAGAGCTTTGCCAACAGCGGCTCACCCCGCAGGAGCTGCGCCATGCCCCGCGCCATCCACTCATCATCGTTTTGGACAACGTGCGCAGCCTCTACAACGTAGGCTCCATCTTCCGCACCGCCGATGCCGTCCGGGCGCAGGAGCTCATCCTGTGTGGCTTCACGCCGACCCCACCGCGGGAGGAGATTGCCAAAACCGCGCTCGGCGCAACGGAGACCGTCCCGTGGCGCTTCATCCGCTCAGCTGCGGAAGCCGTCGGAGAGCTCCGCGCTCGCGGTGTTCGAGTCTTCGCCGTGGAGCTTGCCACTGAGAGCCGTCCTTACGATAGCCTCCAGCCCGAGGAGTTCCCCGCAGCGTTCGTCTTCGGGAACGAGCTCGTGGGCATACAGCCGGAGGTGCTGGCGCTCTGCGATGCGGCGCTGGAGATCCCCATGTACGGCGCCAAGCACTCGCTCAATGTCGCCGTGGCTGCCGGGATTGTGTTGTTTGAAGCTGTCAAAGTCTGGCGTCGTGCCCACCATTTGGTTGCCCACAATGGAGATTCGCATCGCCGCCCCCGCTGACCCGCTCTACGCCCCACTCCTTGCCGGGAGGGCAACGCTGCCGCACCGTCTGCTCCGGGTGAGCGAGGCGGATTGCGCCCAGCTCCTCTCTGCCAATCGGGTCGAGGTCGCGCTGCTCTCCCCGCTGAGCTACGGGGAAGCCGTTGGCAAAGCCGAGTACCTCATCCTTCCCGGACCGGCGCTGGCACTGGAGGGGTATACCGAACGCGTGCGCCTCTACTTCCGCCCGGGCTTGCGCACGATTGCCCGCTGCATCGTGCCCTCACTCACGAGCTTCCCGACATTGGCAACCCGACTTCTGCTGCTGGAGCAGTTCGATCTGGAGCCCACCTACGTTGCCGCAACGGGAGCTCCGGAGGAGCTGCTCCGCCACGCCGATGCTGTGCTGAGCTGGGATACGCCCGCTCCCAACCTTACGGCACTGGACATTGGCGAGGAGTGGTACAACGCCTTCGGAGTGCCTCTGCTGCTGGGCTTTTGGGTATGCCGCCAGGAGGAGCTCCCCGCCGAGCTCCCAACGCTGCTTGCCCAACTTGCTGCCGATGGGCTGCCCGAACGCGAACCAATCGTCGAAGCCGCTGAGTCCCCCTCCATTCCTCCACGGCAGGGCGTGATTCACTGGCGTTGGAGCGATTCACTCGCCGACGCACTCCGGCAGACCTTGCAACTGCTGTACTACCACGGCATCGTGCCGCACATCGCCGAGGTCAACCTCTGGCAGCAGTAACCGCGAATTTTTCCCCATTGGGCTGCGGTTCCGTTACCGAATCGCCTTTGCCCGCCGCGGCGTAAATTTGTGGTGCACATGTCCCCTTTCCTCAAGGGAGCGCACCATGAAGCGCCATCTCCTGCTTCCGCTGCTTCTGCTCAGCTCATCGCTCTGCCGTGCCCAGGAGTACATCCCCTTCACCGCCGCCGAAGGGGTCCGTACAGCACAAGCCACACTGGGCGTGCAGAGTGCTCCGGCATTGGTGGGAACATCACAGGTGGACACCGCGGGGTATTCGCTGTTCTGGTATTACACCTTTCCGGATGCGGATTCCGCTGCAGTGGTGGTTCGCCGTGCGGACTCCACCTTCTGGGGTGGGCGCGAGGGGATCGGGGACACCGCGTGGGTACCCGTCCACGTGCGTGGCGCCTCCCTGCCCTCGTGGGCGAACAGCACTGCGGCGATGGAGCGCATCCGCGGTGCTGAGGAGTTTCAGCAGTGGGCTGCCCAGTACTTCGACAGTGCCCTGACGATTCTCCTCGCCGGGCGGCTCCGCAGACCTCTGGGAGAATTCACCGCCAACGATGCTGTGTGGGTCTTCATCGGGCAGGATACCGTCGGAGCTGGAACGACGCTCCTGTGCTGGTGCTCTGCCGAGCCCGGCTCGTCACGGGCAGCCCAATGCCGCCGGCTCGATAGCGGCTTTGTGGCATTCGAGGGAGTTCCGGCTGCGCAAGCCCTCCTGGGCACACACGCATGGCCTAGCCTCATTATCAGCGGAGAGGAGGGCGTGGGCTTACACGGACGCGCCCGCACGTGGGTCTACGTCTTCCCGATGCCCGATAGCCTTGCCATCGTCGTAGTGTACCAATCCCTCCTGGACTTCAAAGCCGCACTGTGGGGCGGACAGATTGGTGATACGGTGGAGTTCCAGCAGCAGTTCCCCTTCTACGTCCGCTCCTCGCCCCCCATCCCACCGATAGTGGACAGCGACTGGGCGATGTACTGGATGAGCGAGCGCCCACAATTCCAGTCCTGGCTCGGCGAGCACGGGTACACACCGCACCGGGCAATCCTGGTTGGAGGGGTTCCGCTGTCCTCTCCTCAGAGCGCGCACTGGTACGGGTGGTACCTCACCGTGACCTCCCAGGATGGCATGTCGATGCTTCGGTGCTGGTTCCAGGATGAAGAAGACGTGAGATATGCTGATTGCACCATCGTTAGCGTTCGCGAGGAGAGCGGCGCTGGGATTACTGTGGTGCCCAATCCGGCAAGCGACGTTGTGCTCGTGCAGGCACTGGGAGCAGCACCCCTGCGCCTCCAGGGGATTTACACCCTGCTGGGCGAACGCGTATCGGTGCCCACCACTCCGCTCTCTGCAGACACGCTGCTCTTGGATGTGCGCTCGCTCCCATCGGGGGTGTATACGCTCTCGATAGAGCTTGGCAACCGGCTACTCCGGAGCCAGCTCCGCGTCCTGCGGTAAGTCATACAAGCTGCACGGGCGGACAAATGGAACGCAGGCTCTTGCGCCCCGCCCGCCAGAGCACGACCGGTTTACTGCACGTGATCGCCCAGGTTACTGCTGGAGCGGCTCTTGCGTTTGCTGTTTCAGGGTGTGGAGCAATCTACTTCCCCGCGCTCTACAACATGGGGCGGCTGCAGCCGGTGCCTCCCGATTTGGCGGTGCCCGCCCGCGCCTTCAGCGGTGCCGTCCACGTGGGGAGGGCTCTCAACACGGGTTCACCCGATATGTTCGCTGCCCAGCTTTGCGGGACCCTCTCCACACCGCTGTTTTCTCCAGGGGCACGGCGCCCGCTTGCTTCCCTTGCTGCCACAGGGATGCTCTACGGTGGCAACATTGAGGGGCAGAGCTTCTACGGCGCGGGCATTGTGCTGCAGCCCACGCTCAACCTCCACCTGGGCGATGCGCTCTGCCTCTACGGTGTAGCAGAGCTCTCGGCGGCGCTGGAACTGGGACCGTATGCAGAGCGTGTCAATGCTGGCGTCCTCTCGCGCCTCTCGCGCTCGGCGATTTTGGTCTACGAGCCAGCGCTGGGAGCGGGCATCTGCATCCACCCCAGCCGCACGAGTTCGGTGAGCCTGAGCGGACGGGTGTTTACTCCGCCGGCGCTCCGCCTCTCATGGTGGGAGCCGACGTTCGGGATCTTCCTCGCTACTGTTGGGGAGCGGGGTATCCAGGGTGGGCTGACGGTGCTGCTGCCCCAGCCCAGCCCGCGGCAGCGGTAGCCGGCATGTGCACAGCGGTATTCGGACTCTGCAGCCGCGCCAACACGCCGGTTCCGGAGCTGCCCCTGCACGCGGCAAGCGGAGATTCCAGCGCGCCGCCACCTGAGCCTGTCTCCGGCTTATCCCCGGCGCAAATCACAGCCGGTGGGCGTTGACAAGCTTGATGAACTCCTCCAGCCCGACGATCCGGACCCGCTTAGCCTCCGGCATGAATCTGCAAAGCCCCCCACTGCGGTAGAACTCCCTCAACTGCGGGGTCCAACCCGTGCCGCCCAGGACCAGGTAGACCTCGTCACATTCTCCGCTCTCCAGCAGCTCCAGAAGCGCTATCACCTCGAAGGGGATCTTCTGCTCAGCGGTTCCAGCGACCTGCTGCCACTTGAGCGATACCACGATCCTGCGCCCGCTTCCCCGGTCATGCACAAGGAGATCGGTTCTGTACGGGCGATCGCCCATCACCCTGCCGATGCAGGATTGCTGCTCGTACTGATAGCCCGCCAACTGAAGCGCAGGAAGCACCATCTCCTCCAACACCCGACCAGTTCTCGTACTCCCTGGGGACATCCTCAAAGATTGCGCGTTGCGATGACCTCCCGTGCAGGGCTTCGGTCGCCGGTGCAGCTGATCCGTCGTGGAGCGTCTACGAAGGTGAGCCGAAAGCCAAGCTGCTCGTACAGCCGCACAATGCGTTCGGTAGCCTGATTGGAAAGCACTACGGGTCCTGGATGCCGGGCCAACCATTGAGCCAGGCGGACCTGGTCCTCCCAGCTGAACCCATCGGGGCTGTACTGGCGGAACTCCACGTCGTAGGGGGGGTCGGCGTACACGAAGTCGCCCTCCTCCAGCGGCACCGATTCGAAATCCCCGCAGGTGAACTCCCACTGTGCCAGCACGGGAACGTACTCGGTGAAGTCGCGCCGGTAGTGGATGCGCCGGTAGCGCCCGAAGGGCACGTTGAATTCCCCCCTGCGGTTGAAACGGCACAGGCCGTTGTAGCCGGTGCGGTTTAGATAATAGAAGAGCTGTGCTGCCTCTTCGGAGTCGCCTTTGCCGGAGCGGATGAGCTCGTTGAAGCGTGCGCGGTGCTGGTAGTAAAGCCCGGCGTTGTTCTCCATAGGGATGGTAATCCGTAGCCCGCGCTGCAGCCAGCGGAAGAAGTTGATAAGGTGCGGGTTGATGTCGTTGAGCAGGGCTCGCTCAGGCTGGAGTCCCAGAGTAACCGAAAGCCCACCGCAGAACGGCTCAACGAGCCGACGATGCCGATGGGCAGCCCACAGCCGCCTAATATAGGGAACAAGCCAGCGCTTGCCTCCCGCCCACTTCAGGGGAGGCTCAAGGGTGTGTCGGACGGGTACGGCAACCTCCTCGAACAGCTTGTCCATCTGGGGTGCCCTCTGGGGTTCTGCCCTTCGCAAAATTATGCCCCACGATGCCATCTCCTCACCGATTCCCCGCTCACACCTTGCAGACGGAGCTCTGCAGGGACAGCGCTACGGAGCCGCAGCCGGTCAAGCAGCCGCAGGGACGCTACGGTTGTGGCAGCATGCCGCCACCCCCGGCTACAGCGGCAGCGATAGCCTCCCGCATGCGACGCAGGTTCGCCGAGAGCTCCCCACGGAAGAGCCCAGAACCGCTCACAATGACGGTTGCACCGGCGCGGACCACCTCGGCAACATTGCCAACATGGATGCCACCGTCGACTTCGATGTCCACGTGGGAATAGCCTTCGCGCTCGAGGAATTCGCGCAGCCGCTCAATCCGGCGCAGCACCTCTGGGATGAACTCCTGCCCGCCAAAGCCGGGATTGACCGACATGAGCAGCACGAAATCGCACTGCGAGACCGCCTCGTAGGCATATTCCAGCGGCGTGAGCGGATTGAGCACGATGCCAGCGCGCTTGCCCAGCGTGCGAATCGCCTGCAGCGTCCGATGCAGATGCACGCACGCCTCCACGTGGACCGAGATCCAATCTGCCCCCGCCTCGGCAAAGGCAGCAAGGGAGCGCTCCGGATGCTCCACCATAAGGTGGCAATCCAGCGGAAGCTGCGTGTGCGGGCGAATCGCCCCAACCACAAGCGCTCCAAAGGTCAAATTCGGCACAAAGTGCCCATCCATGACATCCAGGTGGAGCAGGTCGGCACCGGCAGCCTCGCACTGATGCACAACCTGTGCCAGATGGGCAAAATCAGCCGAGAGCAGCGATGGTGCAATCCGGACCTTCTGCATCACTTCCGCCGAACGGTTCGACGAGTGCGCCGCGAGGGCTCAGGACGCTCCTGCCCGGCTTTCCAGAACTGTTCCAGCCGCCGCTGCACTGCACCGAAGAGCGTGCCTGCGGGATACCGCCCATCGGCATCGGGGACGCCCGCGGGCATGCCCATGAGCAGCGGGATAGCCTCCTCGAAGCGGGTTATCGGGTAGATGTGGAAGCGCTTCTGCTGCACCGCCTCGATGATGAAGTCCGGCAGCATCAGGTCCTCCACATTGCGGCGCGGGATGATGACCCCCTGCGTGCCCGTCAGCCCACGTGCCGCGCACACTTCGAAGAAGCCGCGAATCTTCTCATTGATGCCGCCGACGGGCTGGATATCCCCCTTTTGGCTGAGCGAGCCCGTCACGGCAAGGTCCTGCCGAATGGGCACCTGCGCCAGCGCCGAAAGCAGCGCGTAGATTTCGGCTGCCGAGGCACTATCGCCCTCGATATCGGAGTAGGATTGCTCGAAGGTCAGCGATGCTGAAAGCGTGAGCGGATGCCGATGCGCAAAGCGCTCGCGCAGCAGTCCCGCCAGGATCAGCACGCCCTTGCTATGGATGGGTCCGCTCAGTTGTGTTTCGCGCTCAATGCTGATGATGCCCGAGCTGCCCGCCCCTACCGATGCCGTAATGCGAACGGGTTTGCCGAAGCTCCAGCCGCCAACGCTGTAGACGGTCAAGCCGTTGATCTGTCCGACACGTTCGCCCGTAGTCTCGATGAGGAGGCTGCCACGCAGGATGAGCTCCCGCAGCTTCTCATCCAAGAGATCGTGGCGACGGCGCCGCGCCGCGAGCGCCTCGGCAACGTGGACGCGTTCGATCCGAGGTGCGCGGCTCTGCTGCGCGTAGTAGTGTGCCTCGCGCAACACATCGGCAATGTCGCTGAAGCGCAGGGTGAGCTTGTGTTGGGTCTCGGTCTGTTCGGCAGCCCATTCCGCCAGGAGCGCAATCGCCCCTCGATGCACCGGCAGTAGCCCCTCCTGCTGCGAGAGCTTGCGGGCAAAGCGCGCGTAGGCGAGCACCATCTCCGGCGACCGCGGCGCCTCGGTATCGAACTGCGCGTGCACCTTGAACATCTTCGGGAAGTCCTCGTCCGCCCAGCTCAAGAGGCTGTACAGCTCCGGCGGTCCCAGCAGCACGACCTTGAGCCGCACATCGATGGGTTCGGGCTTGAGCCCGGTGGGCAGCAGCAGGAAGAGCGGATCCCAGCTCTGGATCTGCAGCTTGCCGTAGAGCAGCACGTTCTTGAGCGCCGGCCAGACCCCGGGCTGCTGCAGCACATCCAGCGCGTTCAGGATGAGGTAGCCACGGTCGGCGCGCAGGACCGAACCAGCACGAATCGAGGAGTAATCCGCTGCCCAGAAGCCACGCCCATCCTGTACGCGGTCAATGGTGCCGAAGAGGTTCGCATAGGTTGGGTTGGTCTCCACGATGATGGGCACGCAATCGGTTTGGCTGTTGTCCACCACGACGTTGACGCCGTAGTAGTGCAGCCGCTCCTCCAGCAGCGCCAGCCGCTGCTCGGTCTGCATTGGAGCTTCCTGTGGCTCGGCAACGAAGAGATGGAGGTGCTCCAGCAGGTCCTGCTCCAGCTCGGCGAGGAAGTCCGAAACCTGCTCATACGGGAAGCGCTGGCGCAGTTGGTCGAACAAGCCCCGCAGGAAGACCATGACCGCTGAGCGGTCGTGCTCGCGCAGCGCTTGGCGGTACTCCTGCAGGAGCTTTGCCGAAGCGCGTGTGAGCTCCTCCAGTTGGAAGCGCGCTTGGTCGTAGCGCTGCCGAATCTGCCGCGCCTCTTCCAGCGTGAGCTTGCGTCCGCGCACGTAATCGTCGAGCTCGGCGATGGTGATGGGCACTCCATCAACGATGGGGAAGACCTCCGGTTCCGTCCCCGTAGGCGTCTCCACCTGTCCGAGCACAAAGCCTTGCTGGCGAAGTTGAGCTTCGAAGGAGCTCAGCATCTGCTGGTGGCGCTCCTCAAAGCGCTGCGCCAACTCGTGGCGGGTAGCACGGAAGCGCTCCTCCTCGAAGAGCTGGGGAATTCGCTGCCGCAGGATGGCAACCGTCTCCGCCAGAGCAGCGCGGAAGGCAGTCCCCTCCCCCTTGGGGAGCCGAAGGAGCCGCGGCTGCGCCGGGAAGCGGAAGTTGTGCACGTAGCAGTAGTCAAACAGCGGAGGGCAGCTCTCCAGGGTCTCCTCCAGGATCTTCTGCACCGTTGTCAGGCGCCCTGTTCCGGAGATGCCCGATACGTATACGTTGTACCCCGGCGCCCACAGCCGCGCCCCCAGGCGTAGCGCCTCCAGAGCTCGGGGCTGCCCGACGATCTCCTCCAGCGGCTCGACCTCGTCGGTGGTCTCAAAGGGGAGCTCCTCCTCCGGGCAGCGCCAGCGCAACTGCTCCGGAGCAAGCTCCTGTGGAAGCTCCAGACGGCGGGCTCGACTATTCCGCTTCATCCAGTGGCACGGGTTGTCGGACCTCTGCAATCCGGCACAATGCTTTATACGGACAACTTCGGCACACCGTGCACGAGCTCGGCTGCACGGGGAAGCGCCCGTGACGGATGGACTCGACCACCTGCAGCGCCGTTGCTATAGCCCTCTCGATCGCCTCCGAGGCTGTCTCCGACGTGATGAGTGCTCGTTCGGAGGCTTCAAGCCGCCCCTTAGAGCCCCGATGGGGGCGCAGGGCGTAGAAGGCTGCCCGGGCAGGTTCGCTTTCGAGTGCGTAGTCGCGCTGGAGAAGCTGCTGCGCTGCCCAGAGGTAGAGCGGAAGCTGCAGGTGCTCTCCTCGGCGGAGCTGCTTCGCTCCGGGCAGGTTCGCCATCCTTCCGCTTTTGTAATCGGCGATACCCAGCAACGGAGGTTCGCCCCAGAAGAGCTCCAGCCGGTCAATGCGCCCCTGCAGTAGCACATCCGAGCGCAGCTCCACCGGTGGAACCGCCGTCGGTCGCAGCCCAAAGCCCAGCTCGAACGCAACGGGGAGGAAGCCTCGGGCAGCGCGTTCCAGCTCCCATTCCAACCACGCCTCCAGAATACCGGAGCGCTCTGGCGTTCCCAGGAGCTCCTCGCGCTCCAGCTCAAACCAGGGATGCTCGAAGCGGACGTGTTCGAGCTCCTCCCGAGCAATCCGGTGCAGCAGCTCGCGGTAGTACGCCATGCGCTCCGCCCGAAGTTGCACAGGCTGCAGCGCCGGGCTCCCCGGACGGCGCGGCTGCACCAGGACCGGTGCCTCCTCCGCCTGCAGAGTCCGGAAGAAGCGGTAGGCGATCCGGTGCAGCAGAATTCCCCGCTCCAGCGGGGACAGCTCCAGCGTTGGCGGCTCCAGGGGGCGCAGCCGGAGGATGTTCGCTGCGAAGTACCGGTAGGGGCACTGTTGGTACAGCTCCAGCTCCGATGCCGAAAACAGCGTCCCCACGCGCTCCAAAAGCCGCTGCTGCTCATGCGGGAGCAGCTCCAGGAATGTGGGCTTGGAGGGATTCCACGGCTGCGCCACCCCCGCCGGAAGGCGCTCGCGCAGCGGCGCCGGCAACGGATCACTCCTGGCAAGCAGAACCTCTGCAATCTCTGCCGGAGTTGCCCGCACCCACAGCCACGGAACACGCCGGAGCTCCTCTGCAGCCTCCCCGCGCGCCAATCGCCGAGACAGCTCCTCTGCCGAGATCACCCAGCCATCCTGCTCCAGGGAGGTCACCTTGAGCAGCTCATCCACAAAGGGCGAGCGCACCAACTCCTCCCCATCCTGCTGGCGCGGGTAGGTGATGAAGAGCCGCTGCTGCCCGTTCTCCAGTGCCTCTGGGTGGTTGGTCAGGAACTGGTAGAAGAGCATCCGCTCCGCCCGCACATGGCGCTCCTGCGCCTCCGCCGGCACATAGCCCAGGAAGTGCTCCGGTTGGTACACCAGCGGGAACTCCCCATCCAGCGCACCGCACAGGATCAGCACCCGGAAGGGAATGCCGCGCGCCTGCTCGATGGCGGTCACCGTCACTCCGGCACCGGGTTTTTCGCGCAACTGGTAGCGTGTTCCCAACACCGCCGTGCGCAGCCGCTCTACATACTGCGCCAGCGGACGGGGCTGCTCGCCCCACAGGCGCTGGAACAGCACGACGAACTCCTCCAACAGCTCTACGAAGGCGCTCAATGCACGGGCATCGCGTTCGAGCTGCTCCAGCAGGTGGAGCCATTCAGCGGTGCTGCGCCATTGCTGCGCCCGCACCGCCCGGTACGCCTCCAGGAGCGCATCGTAGATGCCCATGCCGACGATGATCTCCTCGGTGACCAGGTGCAGGAATTCCTGCGGCGTATAGAGCCGAGCGCTCCAGCCGAAGCGCTGGTGAAGGCGCTCGAAATCCCGCAGCGCACGCTGACATGCCTCCAGCGATTGCTGTGCTGCTTGTAGCTCCAATGGGTCGGCGTACGGGTCCTCCTGCAGGAGCCGGTACTGCTGCTCCAGCATCCGGCAGGCATACTCCAGGCGGCGCCGCCAGCCTTGGGCTCCCCCAAAGCGGTGTCCGCCCAGAATCCGCCGCTGCTCGGCAACGGTTAGAAGATTTGCCCGCTCAATCGGTTCGCCCTCTCCCTCCAGCGATTGCACGTAGGGGCTCTGGAGCACTCGCTGCAGCTCCTCGCGTCGGAAGCCGTTGAGCGGCAGCTCCAGCACGCTCAGGATGGTCACCACCACAGGCGCCTGTGCCAGCCAGAGCCGGTCGGTGATGTTTGCCGGAATACCGAAGCGGGCAAAGATCTCGCGGAAGAGCGCCGTGTAGAGCGCCGGCTGGCGCATCACAATGGCGATCTCCCCTGGGCGATACCCCTCGCACTGCAGCAGGTACTTGACCAGCCGCGCAATCGTGATGACCTCCCCGACCCGGTCGCTGCACTCCACGATGGCAATGCGTCCGGAGAAGCCCGGATGGCGAATCTCCCGCTCCGTGTTGAAGAGCCAGCGCCGCAGGTACGCTCCCAGGGGCAGGAAGATACGCTCGCTCGGCGGCGTCTGCTCGGTCATGAGCAGCGGCGGATCAAGCGCAAGCGTCCGGTAGCCGGCATCGCGCAGCAGCTCAATGTGCTGCTGGAAGTTGCCGAAGAGCGGACCGTTCTCCACCGAGTAGTCCAAGCGGACCCACACGGGCAGGTCCTGGCGGGCGAGCTGGGCAAGCAGCTCCAGCTCCGGCTGGCGAAACTCAGAGAAGCCCTCCAGAAGCAGCAGTTCAGCCGAAGGGAAGAGGCGGCGGAACAGCCCCACGCCCTCGCAAGCGCACTGGCGTACCAGGAGACGGAATGCCGCTGCCTCGTCCAGGATATGCTCCCCGAGCAGCTCCTCGTACGCCTCCATCAGTGCCAGCAGGTCCGACAGGCGCAGTCGGTCCACCGATGGATCGGCGCTCTCTTCGGCAAGCAGGAGCCGCTGGGCAAGCTCCTCCGCCGTGATACCGTCTTTGCGGAGCCCGGCGACGACCTCTGCCAGCCGCTGCAGCAGCGGTGCGGGAATGAACTCCTGCCCCACTCGGCGGTACAGCCGCACAGGAGCCCGGCGCAGCGCCTCCTCGATCAACGCCACATGGTAGGCTTCCGAGAGCTGGACGAACTCCCCCGGCGGGAACAGCCGACCCAGGCAGCTCCACACAAACCCCGCCAGTGTGAAGATGGAAGGCTCTGGCGCAGCAACGCCGTGGAGGCGCGCCAACTCGCGCACAAATCGGCGTTTGAGCCAGCGCACGCGCCGCTCGGTCGGCACGACCAGGAGCCAGCGTTCGGGTGCATCTGCTTGCGCGGCGCGTTGGAGCAGGGCTTCGACTGTCAGCTCCGTGCGGAGCTGCTCCAGTTGTGCCGGAGCTTGCCCCCACTGCTGATGCGCAGCCGCATTGTGCAGAAGGTATGCCACGGCAGCAGCCCAATGGGCGTAATTTGCGGCGTGCAAAATTGCGCAATCTGCGGCAGAGATGTTCACGGGCTTGGTCGAAGAGTGCGGCACCGTTGTGTCCATCCAGCCGCACCGCTGGGGACGACGGCTGCAGCTCCGGGCACACCAGGTGCTCTCCGGACTCTCCCTGGGCGATTCCATCGCCGTCAACGGCGTCTGCTTGAGCGTATGCGAACGCACTCCAGAGGGCTTTGCCGTTGACGTCGTTTGGGAGACACTGCGCAAGACCACCCTGGGGCGGCTTCGGCGTGGGAGTCTGGTCAATTTGGAGCGCGCCCTCGCAGTGGGTGACCGGCTCGGCGGGCACTGGGTGCAGGGGCATGTCGACTGCACCAGCACCGTCCTGGAGCGCTATCGCCGCAGTGGCGAGCATCTGCTCTGGATTGCCCTCCCTGCCGAGTTCGCCCCCTACGTTGTGCTCCACGGCTCCATCTGCGTTGATGGAGTGAGCCTCACCGTTGCCCGCCTGCGCGCCGACGCCTTCATGGTTGCGCTCATTCCGGAGACCCTGCGCCGTACGACGCTGGGGCGGCTCCGCCGTGGCAGCCAGGTTAACCTGGAGTTCGACGTGCTGGGAAAATACGTCGAACGGCTGCTGCGTCCCTACCAGCGCGTGTTCTCCGGCTCCGATACGCAATGAAACCGCGTGCCCGCACGCTCGGCGAGCTCAAAGCCATAGGCTACGAGGTGCTGCCGGTCAAGGAGGAGATGCGGCGCAACCTCATTGAGAAGCTGCGCCGGCGCGAACGGCTCTTCCCCGGCATCATCGGCTTCGACGACACGGTCATCCCCCAAATCGTCAACGCCATCCTGGCAAAGCACGACATGATCCTGCTGGGCTTGCGCGGGCAAGCCAAAACGCGCATCGCCCGCATGCTGGTGAACTTCCTGGACGAATACGTCCCCATCGTTGCCGGCTCCGAGGTCAACGATAACCCCTTCGCTCCGATCTCCAAGTACGCTGCCGACCTCATCGCCGAAATGGGCGATGAGACGCCGATTGAGTGGATCCACCGCTCCGAACGCTACGGCGAGAAGCTCGCTACGCCAGATGTGACCATTGCCGACCTCATCGGCGATATCGACCCCATCAAGGCAGCCGCTCAACGGCTTCACTACTCACACGAAGGGGCAATCCACTTCGGCATCATCCCGCGCACCAATCGCGGCATCTTCGTCATCAACGAGCTGCCCGACCTGCAGCCCCGCATCCAGGTCGGGCTGTTCAACATCCTGCAGGAGCGCGACATCCAAATCCGCGGCTTCAAAGTGCGCCTCCCGCTGGACATCTGCATGGTCTTCACAGCAAATCCGGAGGACTACACCCGGCGCGGCACCATCATCACGCCCCTCAAGGACCGCATTGACGCGCAGATCCTGACGCACTACCCGCGCACGCTCGAGGACGCTATGGCGATCACCGAGCAGGAGGCGTGGATCCACCGCACGCCCGATAGTGATGTCGTGCTCCCGCTCTACCTCAAGCAGGTCGTCGAGAGCATCGCGCTCATCGCACGCAGCAGCGAATTCGTGGACCAGAGCTCGGGAGTCTCTGCCCGGCTGACCATCTCCACGATGGAGGCGCTTATCTCCAACGCCGAGCGGCGCGCAATCCTGACGGGCGAACGCACGATTGCCCCACGCATCCTGGACCTCGGGCGCGCCCTGACGGGCATCACCGGCAAGATCGAGCTCGTCTTCGAAGGCGAACAGGAGGGTCCAGTCAAGGTTGCCAAAGCCCTCATCGGGCGCGCCGTTCGCGAGGTGTTCAAGCTCTACTTCCCCGATCCCCTTGCCCGCCCACGGCGCCAGGAGGGCGCAGAGTCGCGCAACGGAGTCTACTCAGAGATTCTGCGCTGGTTTGAAGCCGGCAACACCGTCACCATTGACGAGGAGATGCCGACCGAGGCGTTCGTGCGCGAGCTGGACCGAGTGCCAACCTTGCGGCAGCTTGCCGTGCGCTACCTCAAGGTCAACGAACGCAACCCGTACGAGCTGGGCACCGCGATGGAGTTCATCCTGGACGCACTCCACCAGCACTCCAAGCTCGCCAAGGAGGAGCTGGACTCCGCTGCCACGTACCGCGACCTTTTGGGAACCCTTCTGCGCCGAAGCCCCGGAAGCGAAGAGGAGGAGTAGTGCGCGCGATGCTCCCTTCGCCGCTCCACCCAGGGCGTCCGCTCACGATTGGAATCCTCGGCGGTGGGCAGTTGGCAAAGATGCTTGCCCTGGCTGCCTACCGCATGGGCTTGCAGGTTGCCATCCTGGAGCACGGTGAAGGCTCCCCCGCCGGGGTGATGACCAAACTGGAGTTTCCCGGCGGCTGGAGCTCCCGCGCGGACTTGGAGGCATTTGCTCGCGCCAGCGATATCATCACGCTGGAGAACGAGTTCGTACCCCCAGAGCTACTGCGCGAGCTCTCCCAGTGGCGCCCCGTCTACCCTACGCCCGAAACCGTTGCCCTCGTCCGCGATAAGCTCACGCAAAAGCAGCATCTGGCGCGCGCTGGCATTCCGGTGGCGGAGTTCCAGGAGGTAACCTCTCCGGTGGAGGCGGGGCAATTTGCCCAGCGCGTAGGCTTCCCAATCCTGCTCAAGACCCGGCTCTTCGGCTACGATGGCTACGGGAACCGCACGGTGGAGACACCCGAAGCCCTCGAAGGCGCATGGGTAGAGCTCCGGCAGCGCACCCCGGGGCAGAGTTTGCTCGCCGAGCGCTGGATTCCACTCTTGAAGGAGCTCGCTGTCATGGTTGCCCGCAACCGTAGGGGCGAGCTTGCGGTGTACCCTTGCGTGGAGACGGTACAACAGGACCACGTCTGCCGCATCGTCTACGCACCCGCCCCAATTGAGGAAGCCCTGCGCCGGAGGGCACAAGAGCTGGCGGTGGCTGCCGTCGAAGCCATCGAAGGCATTGGCATCTTCGGCGTGGAGCTCTTCCTCAGCCAGGACGGGCAGCTCTACATCAACGAGCTGGCACCGCGTCCGCACAACACCGGTCACTACACCATCGAAGCCTGCTACACTTCGCAGTTCGAGAATGCTCTGCGTGCTGTGTGCAATCTGCCTCTGGGCTCGCCGGAGATGTACGTCCCAGCCGCCGTCATGATCAACCTGCTCGGCGTGCGCTCCGGGAGTGGTTTCCCCGACGACGTGGAGCCAGCGTTGCAGGCGGGTCCGGCGTGGATTCACTTCTACGGCAAGCGTGAAAGCCGCCCCCGGCGCAAACTCGGGCACGTCACCGCCGTTGGTGCTACTCTGGAGGAAGCCTACGAGCGCGCCCGTGCCGTTGCCGAGGGCATCCTCTGGTGAACTCACACTCCGTTCGAGCAGCACCCAGAGAGCAGCCGCTCCAGGCGCGCCTGCGCTGCTGCATGGCTGAGCTGCCGGATCCGCTGCTTGAGCGGTACCAGCGCCCCGGGCGTAGCGCTGAGCTCCTCGATGCCTATCCCCACGAGCAGCTCCGTTGCCGCCGCATGCGAAGCCAGCTCCCCACACACTCCCACAGGAACCCCTTTCGCCCGCGCCGCCTGCGCGGTCCGGTACATCAGCTCCAGCACCGCCGGATGTAGCGGGTCGAACATCTCCGCCAGCAGCTCGTGCTCACGGTCTACTGCCAGCGTGTACTGGGTCAAATCGTTGGTGCCGATGCTCAGGAAATCGGACACCTCCGCCAGCTTCGCCGCACCGAGTGCCGCCGCCGGGGTCTCCACCATGCTCCCGAGCGCAGGCAGCCGTCCGCGGTAGCCCAATTCGAGCGCCAACTCCCTCAACATCTGCCGCACGGTGCGGACCTCCTCTGCCGAGTTGACCAAGGGCAGAAGCAAGCGGAGCGTGAACCCCTCGGCAGCAACGCGCAGGATTGCCCGCAGTTGAGCGCGCAGCAGCTCCGGGTGGTGCAGCATGTAGCGGATCCCCCGCATGCCCAAGGCGGGATTGCGCTCCAGTACCGGAATCGCCTCGCGCCATTCCGCGCCCAGGTCGAAGAGGCGAATGGTAACGGGCGCCTCCCCCATGCCCTGGCACAACTGGCGGTACCAGGCGTACTGCTCCTCCTCCCCGGGAATGCCTCTGCGCTGGAGCACCAGGAGCTCGGTGCGCACCAACCCAATGCCTTCGGCGCCCGCCACAAGCGCATCCTCCACATCCTGCAGGGAGGCAACCGTTGCCAGCAAGCGGACACGGTAGCCATCGGTGGTCTGCGCAGGGATACGCGCCAAACGCTGCGCCAACTGGATGCGCCATTGGGCATGGCTCTGGTGACGCTGCAGCCGGGCAAGTGTCTCCGCATTCGGGCGTACGATGACTACCCCTGCATAGCCATCCACGACAAGCAGCTCCTGCGCCCGAATCAGGCTCAACGCCCCGCGCAACCCAATCACCGCCGGCATCCCCAGAGTCCGCGCCATAATTGCCGTATGCGACGTAATGCCGCCGACTACCGTCACAAGCCCCACCGCACCCGCCTGATGGAACAGCACGACATCCGACGGCGTCAGCGCATGGGCAACCACAACGGCATTGCGGGCACAGGAGCGTTGCGGCATGCGGTTCCGCAGCAGCGCCACCAACTGGCGCAGGAACTGCTCCAGCTCCACCGCCCGTTCGCGCAGGACAGCATCACTGGAGAAGCGTAAGCGGTAGATCGTCGGCTCCAGCGCTGCGCGCAGTGCCTCCTCCGCCGTGCTCCCCTGCGCAACGCTCCGCTGCACGGTCTCCTGCAGCGCCGATTCGCTCAGCATGAGCCGGTAGCTCTCGATCACCGATGCCATCGCCGGAGCCTCCCGCTGGGCAACCTGCTGCGCTGCGTCCAGCTCTTGCAGGAGCTGCTCCAATGCCCAGCGATAGCGCTCCCACTCCTGCTCCGCTGTTCGGGGCTGCTGCCCGCTGCTTGCCGCTGTCTCGGTCCCTACGACGTACGCCCGTCCGAGTGCAATTCCGGGTGATGCCGCAACACCTCGCAGAGAAAGCTGCTGCTCGCCTTCACGCTCCTGCCCCAGCTTCGGCAGCAGTTGCCATCGAGGGAGCGAACTGTCCACGGTCGTACCTGGGCAACTCCGACATACCGCCGGTGAAAATTACAACATTGTCAGCGTTCCTGCCGCACCTGCTTCTCCCCTTGGAGGAAGGCGGCGATGCGCTCGACCGCCTCGTGCGCATCCGGTCCCTCAGCACGGATGAGCAGCTCCGCCCCGTATTCGGCAGCCAGGCTCAGGATCCCCAACGCGCTCCGGGCATCCACGACCAGGCTATCGCGGCACAGCTGCACCGTTGCGGCAAACTCGGAAGCCAGTTGCGCCAACTGCGCCGCCGGACGTGCATGGACTCCTTCGCGCAAGCGCACAACCACGCGCCGCTCCACCATCCTGCGCCCACAGTGCTGCCGCTACTGCTGACGAACAGCCCTGCCGAATCCGATAGCCCCCCGACCATCGGTGATGATCCACTGCGTGTGCCGCTCCCCTTGCGGCGTCCGCCACACCAGCAGATACACACCCGCCGGCAGCAGTTCAGCAAGCTCTCTCCTGTGCGCACTCATCTGCAGCACTGCCCAGCGCTGCCCCAGCACGGTGTAGACCTCCACCGGCGTACCCGGCGGAAGCATCCCTCCGAAAGCGCTTTCGGCAGTTCCTATGCCCGAGGGCATCTCCAGGGGCAGCGGACGCCAATCTCCCTCGCGGCTCAGGTACTCCGCGTGCCACTGGCACGGCATCGCAGAAAGCCACAGCTCTCCCAATTGCTGCGTTGCCTGCGGGAGCTCAAGCGCAAAGGTCGTCTGCGCTGCTTCGCGAACCCCGACCCAGCGCGCACCGCTGCCTCCAACGAAGCGCACCGAGGGTGCTTCGGCGCCGCATCCTTCGGCGATTCCAACCACAAGCCGGGCATCCCCCGGAAGGGCGATGCGCACGGCGGGGAGGTCCACCACATCCTCAGCCGGCGGTGCTGGCAACAGTCCGCTGCCTCGCTGCAAGCCGTAGTTGTACAGCACCACAGCAAGATCGCGCACTCCAACGGCACCGTTGCCGTCGCAGTCAGCGTACGTCGCCTCAGGGAGAGCCCACGCCCGAACCGGCTGAGGTCGCCACTCCACGCTGGCGGGGCTGCGCCGATAGCCGGTGATACCTTGGCGGGCAAAGCGCCCAATCACCGCCACATCGCGGCTGTCTACGATGCCGTCGTTGTTGGCATCGCCGGGCCAGACTTCAACCACGCCATGGATTGCGAACGCCACCTCCCCAGCCGGAAGCCACCGCAGCGTGTCCTCCACCAGCGCCCACGCATCCAGGAAGCGGAAGATGGCGCTGGCTCCGTGTGGGGCATCGGGTGCGAGCACAAACTCCAGGCGGACAACCTCCGGATTGCGCCGTGGCTGCACGAGGCTGACCGCAGCCACATCCAGCACAGCAAAGCCCCCAGAATCCGGACCCTCCCGCACCAGCACCCCGGTTGGCTCAAACTCCCCCGAAGACCATCCAGCAAAGCGGAGCATCCCCGCAGGGGCGTACTGGAGACGGAACCCAACGCCGTAGCAGCGCTCCAGCCCACTGCTGCGCACAGCAATCCGGAATCGCTCTCCCGCAGTCACGAAGCGCACCGGTAGGTCTGCACGCTCCAGCAGTAATTGCTGCGCGCACGCTGCGGAGAGCACCACTCCCCACGCCAGGGGCAGCCGCCAGTTCATGCGTTCTGAGAGGCTGTTCTCTGCGGTAATTGCGCAATCTACGTGCCAGGAGTGCGTCTCCGCCGCACCGGCGGGAAATGCCGGTGAAGGAGCAGCGCCATCACCACCCCAATCGTGATGCAGGCATCGGCGATATTGAAGACTGGCCAGCGCGTGTAGTGGCGCCCAAAGAGCGTGAAGTCGGGAAACTCCATGTCGATGAAATCCACCACGCTGCCCTGCAGCAGCGGTGCTTCGCCGTAGAGCACGCCGTAGAAGGCGCGGTCAATGAAGTTGCCCGTTGCACCGGCAAAGAGCAGTGCCACAGCAATCTGCACCCAGCGGTGGGCTCCCTGCAAGCGCCCAAGGTACCATCCCAGCGCAATGCTTGCCCCCAGCGAGAAGAGTGTCAAGAGCACCTTCCCCTCGCCCACAGGCAAGCCGAAGGCAATGCCGGGGTTCTCCACGAACGTGATGCGAACCCAATCCCCCAAGACCGGGATGCTCTGCCCTGGCTGGAGCCCTGGATGGGTCCAGCCCGCGATGGAGAAGCCCTTGACCAGGAGCTTTGTGAGCTGGTCCAGGATAACCAGCCCAACGGCAAGTCCCCACGGCGGGCGCCCGTGCTGCGCACTCATTCCTGCAAGGCTTTCGAGCGGGCAATCGGGATGATGCGGTCGATTCCGTCCTCGGGGCACTTCTGGTGGATCTTCCACGACGCCGATAGCGTGGTCACCGGAACTGCCAGAAGCCGCTCCTTGGCGATGAGGATGCCGCACTTGCGGCAGATGCCGTAGGTCTTGTTGTCAATGCGCTTGAGCGCCTCATCGAGCTTCTGTAGGTACGCCGTCAAGCGCTGAATTTGGGCATAGGTACGTTCGCGCTCCAGGGCTTCCGTGCCCTGCTCGGCGGGATGGAGCGAGAACATCCCGCCCTCCTCCATGTAGTTGAAGGCGTTGAGGTCCTCCAGCCGCTCCCGCAGCAAGCGCAGCTCCTCCAGCGTCTTGCGCTTTTCGGCCAAGACCACCTGACGGAACATCTCCAGCTCCTCATCCGAGTACCGCACCGGCGGCGGCTGGGTAGTGGGCTGTGCCGATGGCGCAGCCGCGGCAGCAGCGCTCGGGGCTGGACTCTCCTTTGGAGCTTTGGAGGACTTGGCTGCCGAGCGCTGTGCGGTGCTGCTCTTTGGCGTCGGCTCTTCGGCAACGGGCTTCTGCGCCGATGCTGCCTTCCCCTTGCCGCGCCGGGCTACAGTCTTCGGCTTCTTCTGCGGCTCTGCAGCGGATTCGGTTGCCTTCTTGCTCTTACTGGCTCTCTGCTTGCGCTGTGGCATTGGCGTCTCCACTCAGGGGAACGGATGACTGCGTCTGGCAGCGTTCGATGCACACTCGCAGGTGGTAGCCATCGAGCTCCAGCTGGACCCCACCGTCGCAAGGCGCAAATATAAGGCTTTCCGCCAAGGTCTCCCGTTGGACGTAGTCAGCCAAGGCTTGGAGGGCGGCGATCACGGGCTCCGGTGCCTCCGCCACGCGGATGTGGATGCGGTCGGTGACGGCGAACCCGGACTGCTTGCGCAGATTTTGGATGCGATTGACAAACTCGCGTGCCAGCCCCTCTCGGCGCAGCTCCTCGTCCAACGTTGTATCCAGTGCCACCGTGAGCTCCCCATCGCTGGCAACCAGCCACCCTTCGATCTCGCGGCTGTGGAGCTGGAGCTCCTCCGGACCCAGCTCAACCTGCTGCTCTCCGAGCTGCAGCACCAGGCGCCGGCTCCGCCGGAACTCGGCGATCTGCCGCTGGGTCAGCGCAGCCACCGCTTCAGCAAGCCGTGGGGTAAGCGCACCGAACCGCTTGCCCACCACGCGGTAGTTCAGCTTGGCTTGCCAGTAGACCACGTCGGTATCCTCCGGGAGGAACTCCAGCGCCTTGACGTTGACCTCCTGGAGGATGAGTTCGGCAACGGCGCGGATGCGTTGCTGCTGCTGCGGCGGAAGAGCCGGCAACAGGATGCGCCGCAAGGGCTGCCGGGTCCGAATACGCGCCCGCTCGCGAAGCTGGCGTACCAGGGCAACGATGCGGCGTGCCAACTCCATGCGGGCTTCCAGTTCGGGTTCGCGCAGTTCGGGCTGCGGCTGGGGCATATCCAGCAGGTGCACCGAATCCGGCTCCCCTTCGCGCCGCAGCCGCTGGTAGAGCACCTCGGCGATGAAGGGCGCCGCAGGGGCAATCATTGCGATGATGCCGCGCAGCACAGTGTAGAGCGTCTGATAGGCGGCGAGCTTGTCGCGGTCGTGTTCCCCTTTCCAGAACCGGCGCCGGTTGCGCCGCACGTACCAATTGGACACCTCCTCCAGCAGGAAGCTCTGCACCGCACGCAGCGCTCGCGTCAGGTCGTACTCCTCCATGTGCTGCCGGTATTCGGCGAGCACGGCGTGGTAGCGCGACAGCAGCCAGCGATCGATTTCGGGGCGCTCGGCAATGGGGAGCTCCGCCTCCTGGCCGCTGAAGCCATCAATGCGGGCATAAAGGGCGAAGAAGTTGTACACGTTCGTCAGCGTGCGCAGGAAATCCGCCACCGCCGTTCGCCCGATCTCCTCCTCGTTGAAGAGCGTTGGCTTCCACGGCGGATTGCTCACCAGCAGGTACCAGCGCACGGCATCGGCTCCGTAGCGCTCGATGACGGCAAAGGGATCCACCACATTGCCGCGCGATTTGGACATCTTCACGCCGTGCTTGTCCAGGATCAGCTCGTTGACCACGACGGCGCGGAACGCCGGCTGGTCGAAGAGCACCGTTGCCAAATTGTGCAACGTGTAGAACCACCCGCGCGTCTGGTCCACCCCTTCGGCGATGAAGTCCGCCGGGAACTGCTCGGCAAAGAGCTCCTGGTTCTCGAATGGGTAGTGGAACTGCGCAAAGGGCATGGCGCCGGAATCAAACCACACGTCCACCACCTCCGGAGTGCGCCGGAAGACCTTGCCGTTGCGCACGAAGACCACCCGGTCCACAAACGGGCGGTGCAGGTCCAGCTCCACCCCGCACTCTCGGACTGGGACGCGGCGCCCATCGGGGAATTCGTACAAGCCCTCCATCAGCTCGGCAATCGAGCCGATGGCGAACATCTCGGTGCCGTCTTCGCTAATCCAGATGGGCAGCGGTGTGCCCCAGTACCGGTCGCGCGAGAGCGCCCACTCCTTGACCTCTTCGAGCCAGTTTCCGAAGCGCCCGCTTCCGATCTCGGGTGGCTGCCAGCGGATCTGCGCGTTGAGCTCAATCATGCGCTCCTTGTAAGCAGGCGAGCGCAGGAACCAGGACTGGCGCGCGTAGTACATGACCGGATTCCCCGTGCGCCAGCAGTGGGGATAGGTATGCAGGTAATCGAACGTGGCACGGTAGAGCTTGCCCATGCGCTCCAGGGCTGCCACGATGTCCCGGTCCGCGCCTTCCTCCACCCGGTCGTGGTAGCGGAAGGTCTTGATGGCGCGCCCGGCGAACTCCCCAAGCTCAGCGGTAAAGTGCCCATCGGGCGTGACCGGCTGCAGCAGGGGAAGCCCATAGCGCTGCCCCAGCTCAAAATCCTCTACACCGAAGGCGGGGGCGATGTGCACAATCCCAGTTCCTTCGTCGAGCGTGACGAACTCCGCCGGCAGCACCGTCAGCGCATTCGGGTACTGCTGCCGGTCGATGGGGATGTAGTCGAAGATCTGCTCGTAGACCGTCCCCACGAGCTCGCGTCCGGGGAAGCTCTCCAGCACCTCGACCTCACCCTCCAGCACGGGGAGCCGCTCTTGTGCCAGCACCAGCTCCTCCTCCTGCTCGCCTCGGCGGTTCCGCACGCGGACGTACACCAGGTCAGGTCCCACCGCCAAGGCAACGTTGCCGAACAGGGTCCAGGGCGTGGTCGTCCACACCAGGAGCGCTGCCCGCTCCAGCCCAGGGCGCGAGGGCTGGAGGATACGGACCCGCAGGAAGACACTCGGATCGCGCACCTCGCGGTAGCCCAGCGCCAGCTCGTGCGAGGAGAGCGGTGTCTCGATCGTCGGCGATTGCGGCACCACCTTGAAGCCGCGGTAGATGAGCCCACGTTCGAAGAGCTGCTTGAGCGCCCACCACAGCGACTCGATGTACTCGTTGGAGCAGGTGATGTAGGCGTGGTCCATGTCAATCCAGTAGCCCATGCGGCGCGTTAGGCTGCGCCAGCCGCCCTCCATCTCGATGTGCTGCCAGACCAGCTCGCGGCAGGCGCGGTTGAAGCGCTCCACCCCCAGAGTGGTCTCGATATCGCGCTTGTTGACAATGCCGAGCTGCTGCTCAACGGCAAGCTCGATCGGCAACCCGTGGCAATCCCACCCGGCTTGGCGCCGCACGTAGTAGCCGCACATGGTCTTGTAGCGGCAGACCGTGTCCTTGATCGTGCGCGCCATGACGTGGTGGATCCCCGGTCGCCCGTTGACCGTCGGGGGTCCTTCGTAGAAGCGGAAGCGCGGCGCGTGTTGGCGCTGCTCCAGCGAGCGCTCAAAGATGCGCTGCTCCTCCCAGAAGCGCAGCACCTCCTGCTCCAGCTTTGGGTAGTCCGGCAACTCTGGCAATGTCTCCAACCGCATGGGCTTGTTCGCTGCCGTGTGAAGCATGCAATTTTAGGGCTTTTGCAGCAGCCACAGTGCCGCATGAGGGCACCTCCTGCTCCCTCCAGAGACAAACCCGCCAACGGAACGCCGTAATTTCGCAGCCGGCAACAGCATTCCAACCGTTGCATGGTGGCACCGAACCCGAACTTCCGCCAAGCTATCGCCGATGCCCTGCGCGGGCAGCATCTGATGCGCCACCTGGAGTGCGAGCTCGTACACATCGAGCCTGGCTATGTGATCGCCGAACTGCCGCTGCGGCAGTACCACGAGCAGCAGCTCGGTATCGTCCACGGTGGTGTCATCGCCACCATTGCCGATGTCGCCGCCGGATTCGCCAGCTTCACGCTCACCCCAGAGGGATTCCAGCCCGTCACCGCCGAGCTGCACATCCTCTTCCTGCAGCCGGGGCGCGGGGAGCGGCTGCGCGCCTACGGTCGGGTCCTCCACGCCCGAGGTCGCTTGCACTTTGCCGAAGCCGACGTCTTCTGCCTTGCCCAGGGCGCAGAAACCCACATCGCCCGCGCCAGTTCGACCCTGGCGCTCATCCGGCTCAACGCAACAGCAGCAGACTGATTCGTCTTTCGCACCAGAGCAGTGCCATCCATCGCGGTGCATCAATGCCCATCAACTGGCAACGCCTCACGCTCAAATCGCAGGAAGCAATCCAGCGGGCGCAGGAGATCGCGCTCGAGCGGCAGCACCAGACCATCGAGCCGCTCCACCTGCTGGCAGCCCTGCTGGAGGACACCTCCGGCGTCGTTCCCTCGGTGCTGCAACAACTGGAGGTCAACCGCACCCTGCTCCAGCGGAAGCTGGAGGAGGAGCTGCAACGGCTCCCTCAGGTCAGCGGCGCACTGCAGCAGTACCTTTCGCGCGAGCTTGCCTCGCTGCTGGAGAGCGCTTGGCAGGAAGCCACCGCGCTCAAAGATGAGTACATCAGCACCGAACACCTCCTCATCGCACTCGCCGAGGATCGCTCCCCCGCCGGCGCTCTCCTGCGTGCCCAAGGGGTAACCAAGGAGGCTATCCTGCGCGTGCTCACCTCTATCCGCGGTCACCATCGCGTGACGGACCAAACGCCGGAGGAGAAGTACCAAGCCCTTCAGCGCTACGGGCGCAATCTCAACGAAGAAGCGCGCAAGGGCAAGCTCGACCCTGTCATCGGGCGCGAGGAGGAGATCCGGCGCGTCATGCAGATCCTCACCCGCCGCACCAAGAACAACCCTGTGCTCATCGGCGAACCCGGCGTTGGGAAGACCGCTATCGTCGAAGGGCTTGCCCAGCGCATCGTTGCCGGTGATGTTCCCGAGCCGCTCAAGAGCAAAACCATCATCGCGCTGGACCTGGCAGCCCTGGTGGCGGGGACAACCTTCCGCGGGCAGTTCGAGGAGCGGCTCAAAGCCGTCGTCAAAGAGGTTGCCGAATCCAACGGCGAAATCATCCTCTTCATCGACGAGCTCCATACGCTCATCGGTGCCGGCTCCGCCCAAGGGAGCATGGATGCAGCCAATATCCTCAAGCCCGCGCTCGCCCGCGGGGAGCTCCGCTGCATCGGCGCCACAACGCTCGACGAGTACCAGAAGTACATCGAGAAGGACCCCGCCCTGGAGCGCCGATTCCAGAAGGTCTACGTGGATGAGCCCAGCGTGGAGGAGACCATCTCGATCCTGCGCGGGCTCAAGGAGCGCTACGAACTCCACCACGGCGTGCGCATCACCGACGCCGCTATCGTGGCAGCAGCGCAGCTCTCGGCGCGCTACATCACGGACCGCTTCCTGCCGGACAAAGCCATTGACCTCATCGACGAGGCTGCCAGCAAGCTGCGCATGGAGATCGATTCCATGCCCGAGGAGCTGGACCTGCTGGAGCGCCGCATCCGGCAGTTGGAGATCGAGCGGCAAGCCCTGCTGCGCGAACTGGGGCAATCCTCCGATGGCGCTCCCCAACGCTGAACCCGAACTCTTCCGCGAACTCTCCGCTCTGCTGACCGAGCAGAACAACCCCGCCACGTGGGATATTGACCTTGCCGATACGGAGCAGATTCTGCGCCTCATCAACGCCGAGGACAGCAAGGTCGCCGCTGCCGTCGGAAGGGAACTCCCCTTCATTGCCCAAGCCGTCGAGGCAATCGTGGATGCCTTCCGCCGTGGCGGGCGCCTCTTCTACGTCGGTGCTGGCACGAGCGGGCGCTTAGGCATCCTGGACGCCGCCGAGTGTCCGCCGACCTTCGGCACCCCGCCGGAGCTGGTCCAGGCAATCATCGCCGGAGGCGAAGCCGCCGTCTTCCGTGCCCAGGAGGGCGCCGAAGACCGACGCGAGGACGGAGCCGCAGAGATTGCCCGCCGCGGGGTCGGCGCCGCCGATGTCGTCTGCGGTATCGCCGCCTCTGCCCGCACCCCGTTCGTCGTTGGTGCCTTGCAGGAAGCCGCTGCGCGCTCCGCTACAACCATTCTCGTCACCACCAACCCGCGTGCGCACGTGCAGACGATGGAGGTTGCCCGCTACGCCCGTATCCTCATCTGCCCAGAGGTGGGTCCGGAGGTCATTGCCGGCTCCACCCGCATGAAATCCGGCACAGCACAGAAGATGGTGCTCAACATGCTCACCACCGCTGCCATGATTCGGCTGGGCAAGACCTACCACAACATCATGGTGGACCTGCAGCCCACCAATGCCAAGCTGCGCGAACGCGCCAAGCGCATCCTGATGATGCTCACCGGCACCGACTACGCCACCGCCGAACGCACCCTGCAGCACGCCAACTGGAACACGAAGCTGGCACTGCTCATGCTGCTCTCTGGACTTCCCGCCGACGCCGCCCGCCAGCTCCTGGAGCGCGCCGGAGGAGTCGTCCGCAAAGCCCTTCACCTCCTGCACTCCTGAGCCAGCACCACACAGAAGGACGCCCGGGAGCATGCACACCGCCCTCTCAGCCGATACAACGTAGCGGCACTGCGCGACCGCAGCCCTGGGGTGTGCGCCGCCCGACCGCAGCGGGAACGAAGGCGCCCTACAGCCACCGACGGCTCTGTAAATTGCGCTCGGGTCGAACCAGCCCAGGAGCTCGCTATGCTGCTTCCGCTTCTGCTCGCCTGCGCCCTTTCTGCAATGGCAGCCCCCTCTTGGAAGCCGGGCATTCCCAAGGTACTTCTGCCGGAACCTCCGCAGCGGGTGTATTCGGTGGAGTCCTTCATCGCCTCTTCGCGCAGCACGCTGAGCACGGCGCCGGCAGTGCCCGTTGCTCCCTTTGCGAACCTTCCCTTGCCGCTTCGCTTCGAGGAGCTCAAGCTCCCATTCGCGTTTGCCTCGGCGCCGGCATCTCTTCGCCCGCTGCGGGCATTTAGCCCGCAGGGAACCCCGTCATGGCTGGAGCAGCCGCTCGGTGTTGCCCGGATGGTGCCGGTGGAATCGCCCACAGCATCGGGGAGTACGGTGATGCTCCCCGAGCTGGCATCGGTCCTGGCAATCTTGGAGCGGCACCGGGAGCTGCTCCGGCTTGTCTCCCCGGCACGGGAGCTTGAGCTGCTCTCGATGCAGCACGACGAGCTGGGATTCTATCACCTCCGCTTCCAGCAGACCTACGAGGGCGTGCCCATCTGGGGTGCGGACCTCTACGTGCACCTGCGCTCCGATGGAACGCTCGAGCTCCTCAACGGGCGATATCGCCCAACGCCCGTTGGTATCTCCACAAAACCGCACCTGAGCGCTGCCGAAGCGATCGCCCGCGCATGGCAGGAACTGGGGCGCCCGCCGGAGCCCTTGCCCCCGATGCTCGATGCCGAACGTGCAAGCGCGCGGCTTGTGCTGTTCCCTCATCCTGTAACAGGCGCCATCGCCCTGTGCTACGAGGTCCAGCTCATCCCCTCGGTGGCGGAAGCGCACGCCTTCTTCATTGATGCCCTCACCGGCGCTCTGCGCTGGCACATGCGGCTGGAGCAACACTGCGCGCTCGGATTGGCTACCACATCTCCGGCTGGAGCCCCGCCACATCACCAGGCTTCTGCACGTGCTTCCCACCTGCAGAGCCTCCACCGCACTCCGCAGGCATTGCAGCCGGGCAGCTTCGCTGATGCCCAAGCAGTGGACCTCAATGGCGTTCAGCGCAGGCTGCGCGTCTATCGCCACGATGACGGCGTCTACTACATGATTTGGGACCTGCCCTCCCTGGACGCCGGACGCTCACAGCTTCCCAACAAGGTCGTGGGCGGTGCCCTGACGCTCACCGCCAATAACACCGATGTAGACCCACGCAACCCTCGCGTCTACCATGTGACATCGCCGAACAACTCCTGGAGCGATGCCGCAGCGGTCTCGGCACACTACAACGCCAAGGTCTGCTACGACTACTACCGCACCACGCACAATCGCAACTCGCTCGACGGGCAGGGTGGAACGGTCATCTCCATCGTGCACGCCACCTATGAAGGGCGCCCGATGGACAACGCCTACTGGAACCCGGGTCTGAAGGTGATGGTCTACGGCGATGGAGCAACGGATTTCAAACCCCTTGCCGGCGGCTTGGACGTCTCCGCGCACGAGATGACCCACGGCGTCATTCAACACACGGCGGACCTGGCATACCAGTTCCAGTCCGGCGCGCTCAACGAATCCTTTGCCGACGTCTTCGCCGTGATGATTGACCGCGAGGACTTCCTACTGGGCGAAGACGTCGTCCGAACTGGGCACATCGCCCTGCGCGATCTTGCCAATCCGAGCAATCCGCAGGTGCTCTCGCCCCAGCCCTCGCACATGTCGCAGTACCAGAACCTGCCCATCGAGCAGGACAACGGCGGAGTACACATCAACAGCGGTATCCCCAACCGTGCAGCCTACCTGCTGATCTCGGCAATTGGGCGCGAAAAGGCGGAGCGGATCTTCTACCGCGCTTTGGCAAACTACCTAACGCGCACCTCCGAGTTCATTGACTGCCGCCGCGCCGTCATCCGCGCTGCCCAGGAGCTCTACGGTCAGACCGAAGCCAATGCTGCCGCCCAAGCCTACGACGCCGTCGGCATCCTCGACGGCGGAGGCTCCGGCGGGGGCTCCGGCAACGAAGTTCCTCCGGTCTCCGGTGGCACGCAGTATATCGCGCTCATTGCGGGGACCCAAGGGGAGATCGGCATCATCAACCTTGCAACCGGGCAATCGGGCATCCTGAGCACCTCCGATCCCCGTACTCGCGTGCTGGTGGCGCAAGATGGCTATCCTCTCTCCCAGCTCAGCACCGCGCGCAACGGGAGCCGCATCTGGTTCATCAACCAGCAGGGGCGGATTGCAGTAGCGGACCTGGCACAAGGGCAGTTCTTCGAGCTTCCGCTCTACATCAGCCAGCCAGGCGATCTGCGCAATATCTGCGTCTCGGCAGATGAGCGCATCGCCAGTGTGCTCTCAGCATACGCTGACCGCTCCCTCTACCTGACCGATGGGCAGCAGCTTGCCCGCATCGAGCTGCTGCCGGTGAGCATGGACGGTCCAAATGCCTCCACACTCCTCTACGCCGACGTGATGTCCTGGAGCCCGAACCCACGGCAGCCCCGCATTGCGTTCGATGGGTTCAACGTGCTGCCCTTTGCGGGCGACACGCTCGCGTACTGGAACATCTACGAGATGCAGTTCGTGCAGCAGGGGAGCACCATCACCCCTGCCATCATCCCGCTGGCAAACCCCAGTTTCGGCTACAGCCTGGGCAACATCACGTACAGCAACACGGACCCCGACCTTGTTAGCTTCAACGCAGTCGAGCACCAAACCGGCGGCTTCTACCTGGTCGTTGCCCATTGGCAGACGGGGCAAATGGGGGTGTTGGGTCCAGGGCAACTGCAGTACCAGGGCATCCCGTTGACCGACCTGCAGCGTCCGACCTTCTCTCCGGACAGCCGCCGACTGTGCGTGGTATCGCCACAGCAGCAACTGCTCATCGTTCTGGACCTGCAGCAGGGGCAAGCGCAATTTGCCCCGGCACAGGTTCCGCTCTTCCACCCGCGCTGGTTCGTCGTGGGCGGCGTCGGAATTGCGAGCACAGCACCGGCATCTTCGGCATTCCAGGCAGCGCTCCTGCCCGGTGGGGAGCTGCTCGTGCGCTATGAGCTGCCCGAGGCATGCCGGGTGGAGCTGGAGCTTGTGGACGCCTTCGGGCGCAGCGTCGCACAGCCGCTTGCCGAATGGCATGCCGCCGGAGCCTACGAGCGCAGCATCCCGCTTCCGAACACCTTGGCAGCAGGCTGGTACGGCGTGCGCTTCCGCGCAGGAGCGGCACAGGCACTTGTGCCAATTGTCCTGGTGCGTTGAGGCGTGGCTGCCGAGCCGCTCATTCTCGCTATCGAAAGCTCGGGGGAGCCGCTCAGCATCGCGCTTGCCCGAGGAGAACGGCTGCTGGGATTCTCCCTGCTTGCACTGCCGCGGATCCACGACCGCATGGCAGCCGAGCTGATCCGACGGCTGCTCCAGGATTGCAACCTGAGCGCATCGCAGTTGGACGCCGTTGCCATCTCGGCAGGTCCGGGCTCGTTCACAAGCCTGCGCATTGGAGCAAGCCTGGCAAAGGGCTTGTGCATGGAGGGGCAGCCGGCTCTTGTGCCGGTGCCCACGCTGGAAGCCTTAGCGGAAGCAGCTCTCCCGGCTGCGCTGATGCTCGGTGCAGAGCAGATCCTGGCGTGCATCCCTACAACCGACGCCCCCGATGCCGAGCTCTTCGTGCAGCGCTTCGCCGTTGACTCCGCCGAACCCGCCGTGCGGAGCTTTCCCGAAGGGCTCCAGCGCCTCCGAGCAGAATCCCTGGAGCCATCCCCTCAGACGCTGCTGTGCGGTCCAGCCGCTGGACGGCTCCAGGGCGGGCTTCGCCTTCCCCTTCTGGAGCGGCTCTCCGCAGAATGGATTGCGGCAAGCGGACTCCGCCGCTTTCTGAGCGGACAGTCCGTTGCCGCCGAGGAGTTCCTTCCGCTCTACGGCTGGGAATTCACCCCCCGCGAGCGCCACTGACGCCGCAACTGGGCTGCAGCAACAACGTAGTAGAGCGTCGGCAGCACCACCAGCGTCAAAAACGTGGCAAAGACCAGCCCGAAGATAATCGCCCACGCCAGAGGCTCCCAGAACGCGGCGCTATCCCCACCGAAGTGCAGGTTTGGCTCAAAGCGCGCCAGGAGTCCGTAGAAATCGATGTTCAGCCCCACCGCCAGCGGTACCAGCGCCAGAATCGTCGAAGCCGCTGTCAACACCACCGGCGTCAAACGGGTTGCCCCACCCTCGATGACCGCCCGCCGGAGCCCCATCCCACGCTGGCGCAGCAGCCGGATGAAATCCACCAGCACCACACCGTTGCGCACGACAACGCCGGCAAGCCCCACAACTCCTACCCCCGTCAACGCTACCGATAGGGGCAAGCGCGAAAGGGAGAACCCCCACAGCACCCCAATCGTGCTGAAGACCACCGTCACCAACACCAGCAGAGGCAGCACAACGGAGTTGAGCTCGGTGACCAGAATGAGCGCAATGAGCGCAACCGCGACCAAGAACGCCACCTGCAGGAAGCCGAACGCCTTCTGTTGCTCTTCGCGCTCCCCGGTCAGCCGCACCGAATACCCCGGCGGGAGCTGCAGCTTCTGCAGCGCTGCGCGTATCCGCTCGTTGATCGCCGGAGCACTGTAGCCCGGCAGCACATTCGAGCTGAGCGTCACCACGCGCTGCTGGTTGATGCGGTTGATCGTGCTGTAGGTCGTCGCGTAGTTCACCGACGCCACCGCTGAGACCGGCACAATGCGGAACTGCCCGGTTGCCATATCGCGGTACGTGATGGGCACGTTGAGCAGCTCCTCCAGCCGCTGCCGATACGGCGGGGCAATGCGCACCTGAATGGGGTAGTCATCCTCTCCGGCGCGGAACTTGGAGGCTTCCACGCCGTAGAGCGCCGCTCTGAGCGCCCTGCCCACTTGAGCGGAGTTCAGCCCCTCGCGTGCCGCCTTCCGGCGGTCCAGCCCCACGAGCAGCTCCGGCTTACTCTGACGCAGATCGCTGACCAGGCGCTCGATTCCGGCAATCCGCAAGGAATCCACCAACAGGCTCCGAACGCGCTCTGCCAGCGCCTGGAGCGTGTCCAAATCATCCCCGGCAATCTCGATGTTGACCGCCTTCCCCGTCGGTGGACCCGCAAGGTCCTTGTCCACGAGCACCTCAGCTCCGGGGATATCCGCCACCGCCTGCCGAATTGCCTCAAAGTAGCTCCAGGTGGAGATGCCGCCACGCCGAGCGTACTCGACGAAGGCAACCGTCAGCCGCCCCTTGTGCGGCGTCACTCCAAAGGAGGGGCGGGTCGGCTCCCCCGCTGCCACTCCAACATTGACGCTGACGGAGGTCACCAGCGGATTCTGCGGACCGAGCACCCCGTACACCCGCTCCTCCACCACTCGCATGAGGGAATCGGTCACCGCAGCATCCGTCCCCTCCGGCAGCCTCACGTACACGTACACGAAGTTGGGCTCCGGATTCGGGAAGAAGACCACCTTCGGCGGCAGCAACGCAAGCAGCCCAACGGTCAAAAGCAGCAATGCCCCCATTCCCGCCAGAACCCACCTCGGACGCCGCCCCATAAGCAGGCGCGAAAGCAGCGCACGGTATCGCTGCAGCAGCGCCGGCCAGAACCGCCGCTGGAAGGGCTCGATGAGCTTGGGCGTAAACAGCACCTGATTGAGCATCCACAGCAGCACAAGCAGCCCCGCCACCACGGCGATTGCCCGGAGGAGGTCCGACCCAAGCGCCACCCCCACGCCGTAGACCACCGCTGCGCCCAGCAGAATCAGCCCCGTTCGGCGGACAAGCGCCCGCAGCGGGCGCACCTTCGGCGGACGCGGCATGTAATCGAGCGCAAAGACCGGATTGAAGACGTACGCCACCAGAAACGATGCCGAGAGCGTGGCAATCATCACCACGGGCAAGTACACCAGGAACTCGCCCACCACGCCGGGCCAGAAGAGCAGCGGCACAAACGGCGCAAGCGTCGTCAAGGTACCCGCCAACACTGGAGCGAACACCTCGCCCGCGCCCTGCTGGACGGCTTGCAGAATCGGTACACCCTGGCGCACATGCAGCCGATAGATGTTCTCCACCACCACGATGGCATCGTCCACAATGATGCCCAGCGCCAGCAGGAAAGCGAACGTGACCACGATGTTCAAGCTATACCCCAGCCCGGGCAGCAGCAGCATCGCCAGGAATGCCGACAGCGGCGTTGCCAGCCCCACAAAGAGCGCATTGCGCACCCCCATGAAGAACATCAGCACCAGCACGACGAAGAGGAAGCCCAGGATGATCGAGTTGTTCAGGTCCGCCAACGTCGTGCGGCTCCGCACCGATTGGTCGTTGGTGATGACCAGCTCCAACTGCGGTGCCTTGCCCCGGAACTCCTCCGCCAGACGGTAGATCTTGTCCGCCGTCTCCAACAGGTTCTCGCCGGCTTTCTTGACGACGCTCAACGTGACAACGGGCTTGCGGTTGAGCCGGGCAAAGCTCTGCTGCTCCTTGAACTCCTCACTGATGGAGGCGATATCGCCCAGCCGCACCGTATTGCCCTGCCCGCCCCGCACGAGGATATCGGCGATCTCCTGCAGCGAACGGAATTCCGATGCCACGCGCAGGGCAAGCCGCAGCCCACCAGCGGTGAATTCCCCAGCGGAGATGTTGATGTTCTCACGCTGAATTGCCTGCTCCACGTCGCTCAGGCTCAGATTCAGCGCCCACAGCCGGTACGGGTCCACATCCACGCGCACTTCGCGCTCGGGCAGCCCAATGAGGTCAACTCGGCGGACCTCAGGCAGTGCCTCGATCCGGTCGCGCAGCTCCTCGGCATAGCGCTTGAGCTGCTCCAACGGCACATTGCCGGCGATGCTGAGCTGCATGATGGGGAACTCGGAGAAGTCTATCTCCAGTACGCGCGGATCTTCGGGCAAATCGTTGGGGAGCTCGGTCCTTGCCCGATCGAGGGCATCCTTTACCCGCTGCTTCGCGACGGCAGGGTCCACCGTGGTCTCAAACTCCACGGTGATGGTGGACACATCCTGCGCCGAGTAGCTCCGGACCTTCGTCACTCCGGTGACGGCTTTGAGCTGCTTCTCGATGGGGCGGGTGATGAGATTCTCCATATCCAGCGGCGAGGTGCCGGGGTAGATCGTGCTCACCAGCACGGTCGGGACCACAACATCGGGGAAGAGCTCCTTGGGAAGCTGCACGTACGTGTACAGCCCCATGCTGAGCACCAGCACGGCAAGAACGTAGACGGTCGTGCGGTTGCGAACGGACCAATCCGTCAGCCAGAATCGGCGTTCCATTGGCACCTCCTACAGCTTCACCGGCATCCCGTTGCGCAGCTCTCCGGCAGCGCGCACCACCACGAGCTCATTCGGGCGGACGCCGGAGAGGATCTCCGCTTCTCCGCCCGTGACTATCCCCACGCGGACTGCGCGCTCCTGCACGATGGCACCATGGTCGTTCCCCCGCTGGACAACGTAGACCACCGTCTCTCCGGCATTGCGCCGGCGAAGCGCCGCCAAGGGCACCAACACCGCTTGCGGGCGCTGGAGCTCTGCGAAGCGGACCGAGCACTCCAGCCCGGGGCGCAGCGCCTCGGGAATGCGCTGGAGCTGGATCTCCAGCCGCACCGTGCGGGTCCGTGGAGAGATCGCCTTTCCGACCACACTCACCCGCCCCGGTAAGGTATCGGCAAGCTCGCGGAGGACCACCTGCACTGGCATCCCAACGCGCAGCACCTCCAGGTATGCCTCCGAGAGCTCGGCGCTCACGTACACGTTGCGCAAATTGAACAGGCGCACGGCGGGTACTCCTGGGGCAAGGAATTCGCCCACTCGGGCATTGACCTCGTCCACGATGCCATCGAAGGGAGCCACGATACGCGCCTGACGCAACTGCTCGCGCAGCGTTGCCACTCGGCGCTCGGCAGCCTCAAGCTGCTGCTTGGCAGTGAGGTACTGCACTTCGGCGATCGCCTTGGCTTCCCAGGCACGGGCGTAGCGCTCGTAGAGCGTACGGGCGTAATCGCGCTGTAGCTCCGCCTCCTCCAAGCTGCGCTGGAGCACCTCCGAATCCAGCTCCACCAGCACCGTGCCTGCCCTAACGCGCTGCCCAGGCTGGACCCGCACTGCCGCGACCGTCCCCCCAAGCTTGGCGCTGAGCGCTACGGTTGTGCGCGATTCCACCTGCCCTTGGACCTCCAGCACCCGCTGCAGACTCCCCAGTCGTGCCGGCTGGGCGACGACCGAGATCGCCTCCCCTGAGCCGGTTGCGGCAATCCCCAGCTCCTGCTCCAGTTGGGCGATCTGCTGCTGAATTCGCGCCAGCTCCGCCCGCAACTGGGCTAACCGTTGGCGCTTCGCCTCGGGCGTCTCCTGCCGAGCGCATCCGCTCAGCCCGATGAGGAATGCAATCCCGAGAATCCCTACGAACGCTCGCGTTGCCATTGCCACCCGCGTATGAAGAGTTCAACAAGCTCACGGACCAACTCCTCCACGCTCACCCCCTCCAGCAGGCGCATCCGGTACGGATGGCGCGCCAGTGCAATTGCCCCCGTCAGAATGACCCAAAACTGGGCAATCACCCGCTCGGGCACGCTCCATCCTGGGAATATCCCCTCGCGAATGCCCCGCAGCACGAGCGCCGTGCCCCGCAGCACTGCCTGCTCCTGCAGGGCATGGAGCCGCTGGAGCAGCTCCTGCGGCACCCGCTCCAAGGGAAGCTCCAGAGCGGTCGAGACATGCATCAGGAGCACGAAGTACTCCGGCTGCTCCTGTGCAAAGCGCACATATGCCTGCGCCATGGCATGAATTGCCTCCCGAACCGGGCGGGTACGGTAGTGCTGTTCCACCTGCTCCATGTGCGCATCGAGCAAGCGCAAACCCTCCTCCAGCAGGGCAACGTAGAGCTCCTCCTTGGAGCCGAAGTAGTCGTACAGCGTCGCCTTGCCCAGCTCGGCTTCCTGGGCGATCTGCTCCATCGTTGCTTGGCGGAAGCCGCAGCGGAAGAAGACCCGGCGTGCAGCCTCCAGGATGAGCTGGCGCCGCTGCAGCCGCTCCCGCTCTCGGCGCTCGGCGATGCCCATCTCAGAGCCTCTCAAAGTAGCGCTGGTCCACGCTGCCGGTGAGGTACTCCAGGTCTGCCCGCGCAGCAAGCCAATCGTAGAGGGCCTGCAGGTAGGTCGTGTTCGCCTGGCGCAGCGCGGCATCGGCATCGAAGAGCTCCAGGAGAGCCCCCAGCCCTGCGGCGTAGCGCGTTCGGGCAATCTCGTAGCCGCGCTCGGCGGCTTGTACGGTGCTCCGTCCGGCAGCGATCTGCTCCTGCGCAACGCGCAAGCTCTCGCGCAGAAGCCGGAGCTGCAGTTTGAGCGCTTCCTGCAATTTCGACTCCTGCTGCTGCACCTTCTGGGCTTCGACGGTTGCCTGCTCCACGCGAGCGTTGGTCTGCAGCCCTTGGAACAGCGAAAGCTGAAGCTGAACCCCAACAGCAGCACTGCGTGCGGTGAGGAAGTTCGAAAAGGTCGGCGATTGCCCCTGGTACACGTAGTTGCCAAAGCCCAGCAGCAGGGGATAGGACTCGGCGCGGTAGATGCGCGCGATCGCCTGCTGCACCTGCTGCTGCAAGCGCAGGGTCTGCAGTTCGAAGTTCCGCTCCAGCGCCTGCTGCCACAGCCCCTCCTCGGTGGGGATAGGCTCGGCGCGGTACTCTGCCTCCAAGGTGCCATCGGGCTCAAAGGGCTCCTGCTGTGTCCTGCCCATCAGGAGCGCCAATTGCGAGCGCGCTGCCGTGTATGCCATCTCCGCTTGCGCCAGTGCCGCCCGCAACTGCTCCAACTGCACTTGCGCCCGCAGTGCATCGTAATCGGCAACGAGCCCCTGTGAGGCGAGCACCCGCGTGTCCTGCGCCAGGCGTTCTGCCCGAGCAAGGCTTGCGCGAACCGCCTCTACCCGCTCCCGCGCCAGTAGCGCAGCGTAGAAGGCTTTGCGCACCTCCGTCACCGTCCGCGCCACCACCGCCCGATACTGCGAGCGCGCCGCTTGCGCGTAGATCTGCGCTGCCCCGATCCCCGTCAGCACCGCCTGGCTGAAGAGCACCTGCGTTGCCTGCAACTGGACCTGAAAGCTGTTCTCCGAACCAATTCGCACAGGCGAAAGCTGCCCCGACCCCGGATTGCGGAAATCCGGCAGGAAGAAGACCGGCAACTGCAGATTCCGGACGTAGTTGGCGCTGATCCCAATGGAGGGCAGCGCCGTCCCGACCGCCTCCCGCACTCGAGCATCGGCACGCTGCACCTCCAATCGCGCGACCGCGATATCAGCATTGGCACGCAACGCCTGCTGAATCGCCTCCTCCAGGGATATCCGCTCCGCCGCCACGCCGCTCAGGCTCGCCAGCACACCCCCGAGCAAGAGGAACTGCCGCATGTTCGACCAACGGTTGTTTTCCGACCGTCGGTCGCAAACTTACGCACTTTCCCCCTTCCGCCAACTGAACGGGGCTCAATCGAGCTGCTGCAGGAGGGTCACAAAGAAGCGCACGGCGCGCAGGACCTCTCGGACCGGGATGCGCTCGTTGGTGCCGTGGAAGGTTGCGTACTCCTCTGGGGTCAGGCGCACAGGGGTAAAGCGGAGAATCGTGGAGGTCAGCCCCGTGTAGTGGCGCGAATCCGTTGCTCCCAGCACCAAGTAGGGCACCACTCGTGCCTCGGGGAAGACCGCGCGAATGCTGCGCGCCACCGCTTGGAAGGCGGGGCTGCTCGGGTCCGTCACTGGCGAAGGCAGGCTCAAGAGGCTATGCTGGCGAATCTGGATGCGGCGATCGGGGAGGATCTGGCGCAGGTACTCCAGCACCTGTTCGGGGGTATCGCCCGGCAGCAAGCGGACATTGACGAGCGCGTGCACCCGGGCTGGAATCACGTTCTCCTTGATGCCCGCCTGGAAGATCGTCGGGGCAAAGGTCGTGCGCAGCAGTGCGTTCCCGCGTGGCGTCTGCTGAAGCTGGCGCAGGAGCAGGTTAGCAAAGAGCCATCGGTTTGCCACCACCAGGCGCTGCCAGAAGGACATCTCCGGGGCGATCGCCTCGAGCATGTGCTGCGCGACACTGGTCAGCCGCGCCGGCATTGGAGAGCGCTCCACCGTTACAATCGCCCGCGCCAGGATCCCAAGCGGGGTCTCGCGCGGCGGCACCGAGGAGTGTCCTCCGCTCCCCTCGACGCTGAGCTCGACCATCATGTAGCCCTTCTCGGCAACTCCGACCATCGCGAGCGGTCGCTCCACGCCCGGGAACATCCCGGTGGTGACGGCTCCGCCCTCGTCCAGCACCCACCGCAGGCGCACACCACGCTGCTGCAGAAGGCGCGCAATCTGGGCTGCCCCACGCTGTCCGCCAACCTCCTCATCATGCCCAAACGCCAGGTAGAGGTCGTACGGTGGCTGGAAGCCTTGTGCCAGCAGCGCTTCAACCGCTTCCAGGACGGACATGACCGAGATCTTGTCGTCAATGGCACCGCGTCCCCAGACGTACCCATCGGCGATCGTTCCACTGAAGGGCGGGTAGCGCCACTGCGATTCCGTTCCCGGCTCGACGGGCACCACATCCATGTGCCCCATGAGCAATGCAGCGGGCTTCGTGCTGTCGCGCCCTCGCCAGCGGTAGAGGAGGCTATAGCCGACGCGCTGGAGCTCCAACTGTTGGTGAACGCGCGGGAAGGCACTCTGCAGAAAGGCGTGGAAGCGTTGGAACTCCTCCGCCTCCACCCGCGTCGTATCCTGGTGCGAGATCGTGCGGTAGCGGAGGCTCTCGGCAAAGCGGTTGAGGATAGCGACCGAATCCAGCGCAACCGACGGCAGCGCAGCCGGCGGTAGCTCTGCCCCGCTGAACTGCAACGTTCGGTACAGCACTACTCCGACAAGCAGCACGGCTGCTCCCGCAGCGCTCCAGGTAATCCAGCGGCGCATCGGCTTGGCTCCGGCTTGTTGCACCAGCACAAAAATACACCCGCTGGGCTCACGCCTCCTGCAAGACCTGTAGCAATTGGCTCACCTGGGCGAACGCCAAGCCCACGCAGGCAACAGTATGGCGCTGGTGTCGGACAGCAACGGCGTAGAGCTCAACCTCAGGTATCTCTACATCGCTCCTCCGCAGGACTCTCCGAACGCCCCACCGCCGACCATCCCAACGAGCACCCCTACATTGGGAAGCTCAGAGGCTCGGCTCGGTTGGTCCGACCACCTCCGCTCGCGCACGGCGCATCTGCCCGTTGCGGGCGTATCCTCGGGCGGCGTTACGCCACCGCAGCACCCCACTCCAGAGGAGACCGAGCACCATCAGCGCACTGCCGAGCCAGACCAAGTTGACCGCCGGCTTGACCGAAAACTCGATTGTGAGCACCTCGCGCTGTGGCGCCCCTGGGTCCTCAAAGCGCAGCAACACCTGCGAGCGGGCAAGGTCTTGCCGATCGGGCACAATCTGCATCACCCCCACCCGGAGCGCCGTCCCCGGCAGGGTTTGCCATTCGGGCAGGAACTGCTGCGCGGGGGCGTACATCCGCGTCCACAGCAGCACCGTATCGCTCCTGTCTGCCCGCACAATGCGCAGGCTCACCCCCAGCCGAACCGTATCGCCCTCGGGCATTGCTTGCCCCATGTGGAAGCGCAGCAGCTCCACCTGGAGCGAATCTCCAGGAAGGCGTCCGAGCTCACCCCGGCGGAGCAGTAGCTCCGTTCCCCCCTCGGTCTCGACCGCTCGCGGAGCTGTGTAGATATCCGCGCTCAGCCGCCAGGCAATCCCTGGCTCCAGAAACGCCGACTGGCGCTGGTTGTAGTCGCTCCAATACAGCACCGGCGCCACCGTGAAGCGCTGTCCACCGAATTCCACCCACACGTGGTAGCGCCACTTCTCGCGGTCGGTGTACTGGCGTTCGATCTGCTCCTTGCCCACGTACACCAGCCGGTAGCGTCCGAGCTGCACCGGCTCCCCTTGGGGCAGGCGCACATGCTGGCTCCACGAGAGCGCGCTCATCCCCACCACGCCCAGCACGAGCAGGGCAAACCCCAGGTGGGCAACGTAGGCACCGGCGCTGGCGGGGCGCTTCCATATCCGGCGCAGCAGCACCTGCGCATTGACCAACAGCGCAAACCATGCCGCCGCCCCCAGCAGCAGAAGCTCAGCACTGCGGACCCCTCCCATCCATGTGAGCGCAGTTGCCAAGAGTGTTCCTCCAAGCGGCAGCCACAGTCGGCGCCAGAGCAGTGTGCGTGGAGTGGCTTTCCAATGCAGCAGCAACGAGAGCCCGTTGAGCAGCAGGATCCACGCCCCGATGGGCAGGTGCAGCAGGTTGTAGAAGCGCTGCTCAACAGCAACCTTCGGGCGCTGGAGGAGCTCCAGCAGAATCGGCCAGCTCGTGCCCACCAGTACCACCACAGCGCTTGCCAGGAGTCCCAGCACCCCCAGCATCAGGGCTCCTTCGCGCGAATCGGGCTCCAGCAGCATGCTCTCCTGCCGCAGCTCCTTCCAGCGCAGCGCCAAAAGTAGTGCTCCCACCGCCGCCACCGAGCCCATCAACGCAATCAGCAGGGTGTACGCGAAGAAGCCGGGGTCTACAAACGAGTGCACCGACGTATCCCCCAGCACCCCGCTGCGCGTGAGGAAGGTCGAATACAGCGTGCTCAAAAACGCCAGCATCGCCAGCACTGCATTGGTGCGGAGCAGCACCCCGCTCCGGCGCTGCACAAGCCCCGTGTGCAGCAGCGCCACCAGGAAAAGCCACGGAACAAGCGAGGAGTTCTCCACCGGATCCCACGCCCAGAATCCGCCCCAGCCCAGCGTCTCATACGCCCACAGCCCTCCCAGCATGATGCCAGCGCCCAGCACCGCTGCCGACGCCAGGATCCAGGGGTACGCTATCCCGATCCACTCGCGGTAGAGCCGCCGCCACAGCCCCACGACCGCCAGCGCGAACACCGTTGTCCCCAGCGCAAATCCCAGAAACAGTGTCGGTGGGTGGACCACAATCCAGTAGTTGTGCAGCAGAGGATTCAGCCCGCGTCCCTGTGCCGGCGTAAAGCCAGGGGCAACTCCCTGCGCCGCGTACGTCTCCCAGACGTAGGTGAAGGGGTTCTTCGCCACCACCAAGAGCAGCATCCCCGCCAGGACGCCCGTGTAGATGCTCATGGCTTCGGCTTCAATCCCCCTGCGGCGCGCGTACTGCTGGAAGGCTATTCCGATGAGCGCGACCCAAAATGTCCACAGCAGCAGGCTCCCCTCCTGTCCGGCGTACGCGCTGGCGATGAGCAGATGGAGCGGCAACTGCGTCGAGGAATGCCCCCAGATGTAGGTAAAGCGGAAGTCATGCGCCAACACCCTCCACAGTAGCACCCCAAAGAGCAGCACAACGCCGGCGGCAACGAGCCGAAAGCTCCATCGCGCCGGAATCAGGAACTCCTGGCGGCGAAGCGCCAGTCCGTATGCAAGAGCGGTAGCTACCGCCCCCGCCCACACGGCATGGACCAGAAGCTGTGCAAGCATGCAGACCTCTCTGCCGTACTACTGCTGGCGAATCTGCAAGGCATGGAAGTACGGACGCTCGCCACCATGGGCATGCCCGATGAGCACCAAGGGCTGCCCCGGCTGCAGCACCGGCAGTGCCTCTCCGCCGGTGTACTCCACGGCAAAGACCCTGCCCTCGGCATCCTGTGCCCACAGGGTTGGCGAAGCTGTCCCGGCAGAGGGCAGCGCGTGGACTCGCACGCGCAGCATCACCGTCGGCGCCTTCTCCTCACTGGATCTCTCCGCAGCCATCTCCACCGCACGGGCGAAGGTCACCTCCGGCACCTGTGCCGAGCGTTCCGCCAGGTACACCAGGAGTGGAACTCCCACGACGGCAAGCCCGATGCTCAGCGTCCGCAAGCGCATAGCTACTGCGGAAGGGGTTCTCCGCCTTCGTATTTGGACGGGCATTTCGTGAGAATCTGCGTTGCCACGAACTCGGCTCCCTCGACACGTCCGCGCACGACGACGCTTTCGGCAAGTTCGAAGTTGTTGGGCTTGGGACCGTGGTAGCGCACGGGGATCGTTGCGCCCGTCTCATCCCGCAGCGTGAAGCGGAAGAGATTCTGGCGGGTATCGTAGAGCAGTGGCTCCTGCTGCACCCATGTTCCCTTGATCTGCACGGTCTTCCGCGCCGTGCGCGCTTGCTCGATGGTGGCGTAGGCAACGGAGCTCTCCTGCAGTGCGGCAATCCCCAGCGCTGTAAACCCCACAAGGGCAATTCCACCGAGCCAATACCGCGCCTTCCGCATGGCTTTGCACCGCAGCAGAATCTACTCAGCGGCTATAGACGAAGCGGCATCGCTCTCCGTCCGCCGCGCCTGCTCCAGGACCGCCTCCAGGCGCCGCAGCCGATGTTCCAGCCACAACAGGAACACCGCAATGCCTGCCCATACCGTCAGCGTAACCCAGAGCACAACGTACGGCGCTTGCACAGTGAGGAACTCTATCATCCCTCTCCACCGGCTGTGATGTGGATCAACCTCTCCTGCAACGCCCGGCTGCGAACGGTCAAGCTCCACAGCCATCCCAGCAGCAGCGTAAAGGCTGCGAAAGCGGCGCTGAGCAGAATCTGCTTGAGCGGATTCAGCGCCGATGGGTCCGCGCTCAACACAGGTCCGATATTCACATCCCCTCGACCGCCCGGGTGCAGGCTCTCCATGAGGCGCGGCAGCACGAAGACCAAGAAGGGCACCGTAACGAAGGCAAAGACCAGGTAGACATTCCCCAGGCGCCAGCGCCGCTCCCCCTCGGGCAGAGATGCCCGCAGCGCGAAGTACGCCAGGTAGATGAACAGCAGCACGAGAATCGTGGTCTGCCGAGGGTCCCAGTTCCAGAAGGCGCCCCAGTTGAAGCGCGCCCAGATTGCCCCCGTCACCGTTGCCAGCACTGTGTAGAGGACCCCCACGAGAGCTGCAGCATTGGCGCGGTATTCCCATCGAGGTTGGCGGCGCCGCAGGTACGCCACCGCCGCAATCATCGCAACTGCGTACGCAAGGACCGCTCCCCACGCGAGCGGGACGTGGAAGTAGAGAATTCGCGCTCGCTCATCCAAGCCCGGGATGTAGGGCAGCACCACCGCCGGCTCCAATTGGGCAACGCGCTGCATCCGCCACAGCACATCTGAACCCTGGCGGCTGACCCGCAGAATCGCCTGCCGGGCTCGCAGCAGCTCCTCCGGCGGTGGAGATTCGAACAACACCACTGCCCGCTGCCCTGCCGCATCGGTTGCCTCCGCACTCCACATCCCCGAAAGCGAGTCGTACTGCACGTTCGGGCTCACCTGCACCAGCACAGGGACCTCCGGCGCCGGTGCCCGTTGGGCTGCCTCCTGCCGGCTGAGCAGCGGAAGCGAGCCCTCCGGAGCGCCAGCGCGGCTGGCGATGACGGCATCTCGCCATGTACCGCCAATGGGAATCCACAGCACCGCTACCACAACAGCCGTACAGAGCAGCAGCACCAGCGCCTGCCACCACAGCGGACGCGCCCGCTCCGGCGCCCACAGCAGCCCGCCGATGATGCCCACGAGCAATCCAAGCCCCAACAGCACATGCTTCATGCTCAGCCCAACGTGCAGGGCACTCACGCACGAAAATAGCACACCCCCTGCGAAAAGTTCCCTGCGCGGGCGCATTCCTGCCGTTTACGGGCAGCGTTGTAATTTCCCGTGCCGGTTGTACCACTTGCCACAATCGGTGAATGCGTGCGCTCCTTGTCCTCCTTGCCACCGCTGTGGCTACTGCCCAAACGCCGCACAACCCCTTCCGCCACTGGATGGAGCGAGCACAACCGCGCCCGGAGCTCTCCGCCTCTGAGCCCCCCGCTATCCCGCTGCTCCAGCCGCTCTCCCCGCGGCATCCCCTCTTCCCCAACAGCAACCTCATCGAGCCTGAGACCGACCCCCTGCCCATCCAGAATGAATCCTCCATCGCGGTCAACCCGACCAATCCCGCAAACCTCATCGCCTCCGCTGTGGACTACCGCGCCAACTCCTCCACCTGGGTCTACGTCTCCACCGATGGCGGGCGAAGCTGGCGCAACATCAACCTGGGCAAGCCCTTCCCCGACTGGGTCTCCTCCAACGACCCCTCGGTGACCTTCGATGGCAGGGGGCGCGCCTATCTCTGCTACGGCGGGTTCAATCTGGAGACCGGCGAAAACGGTGTCTTCGTTGCCATCAGCTCCGATGGTGGGCGAACGTGGCAGCCACACATCCCTGTGATCCTGCACCGAGGCACGATGACGGCGGACTCCGCCTTCGAGGACAAGTACTACATCACCGCCGACAACTGCCCCCGTTCGCCCTACTTCGGACGGCTCTACATCCCGTGGAAGCGCGTGATCGCGCGCGATTCCTCAACCCAGATTGTGCTCTCCTACTCCACCGATGGCGGGCTGACCTGGAGCGCCCCAGTGCCTGTGAGCGAACGCCTCCCCTACTCCTCCGAGGACACCACCTACGGGCAGAGCTTCCCGCTGGCGGCAACAGGTCCGGACGGCACCGTCTACGTAGTCTGGAATCACGGTCCGCAGAAAGCCATCGGTTTTGCCCGCTCCACCGATGGCGGGCGCTCCTTTGAAGCTCCTCGGCTCATCCAGCGCTACCGTCCCCTGGGCACCGCCAAGCGTATCCCCGAAGGCGTCCGCCATACGCTCAAAGGCGGTGTGCGCGCCGAGACCTATCCGGTACTGGTGTGCGATACGACCTCGGGTCCGCGCCAGGGCTGGCTCTACTTGTGCTGGGCAGCCGATTCCGTGCCCAACGTGTACTTCTCGCGCTCCACCGATGGCGGGCTGACCTGGAGCACGCCCATCATCGTTCACAGCGATACCGCCGGCGACCAATTCTGGCCCTGGATGGCGCTGGACCCCACCACGGGCGACCTCGCCATCATGTACTTGGACAGCCGCGACGATCCTGCGAACCTGCTTGTGACCACTTCGGTCAGCTATTCCAGCGATGGCGGCTCTACCTGGGTGGACCGCAGAGTTGGGGACACGACCTGGGACATTCGCCAGAATCCCTTCCGCGAGAACGCCTTCGCCGGCGACTACAGCGGCTGCGCCTTCTTTGACGGCTGGGTCTACCCCTCCTGGGTAGATATGCGCAACGTCTGGCTCAATGCCCGTGATAACGACGTCTACACCGCGCGCGTCAACGTTCGGGCACCCTTGCCGGTGGAGAACTTCCGCGTGCGTGTGCTGCCGGAGCTTCCCACGGCGCTGGACCTCTCCTGGGAGGCGCCTTCGGCGCGCGTGTTCGGGCAACCGCTGCAGGAGTTCGCCTACCTCCTGCTGCGGAATGGGCAGCTGCACCGCGTTCTGCCGCAGCAGCAGACAGCGTACCGCGATACCGGGCTTGTCCCGCACGAGCTCTACCGCTACGGCATCGCTGTCGTCTCCGGACGCGATACCAGCCTCTTCCGCTGGGATTCCGCCCGTGCCGGTGGAGCCCGCCAGCCGGCTCCTCCGACCCTCTTTGCCAATTCCCCACTCCAGCCCGACTCAGTAGTGCTCTCTGTGGAATTGCCCCGCTACCGCGCCGATGGCGTAACCCCTCTGACCAACCTCTCGGAGCTGCGCCTCTACCGCGATGGCTCCCTTGTGCTCACCCTTCCGCTTCTGCCGAGCGATACAGGGCGCCGGATACTGCTCTCGGACCGCCCAAGCGAGCGCGGGTTCTACCGCTACAGCGCTACCGTCCGTGCCGGTGCGGAGGAGAGCTCTCCGAGCAACTTGCTAATACTCTACGCTGGTGCTCCCCTGCGTGAGGGGCTCTTCGAGCCGTTCGCCTCCGCCGAGCTTGCGCGCTACTACAACAGCGGACGCTGGGGGCTGACCAGCACCTTCGCCTACTCCCCGCCGTACGCGCTCACGGAATCCCCCGATGGTCCCTACCCCAATCGAGCGCGCGACACGCTGATGCTCTTCCCCATCGCACTCCCGGAGGTGACCATCCCCGAAGCTCGCCGAGCCGTGCGCATCGAGTTCGTGCACGCTGCCATCATCGACCGGACGGACACCGGATTTGTGGAATACGCCTGGAACGCATGGGACCGCTGGGAGCAACTGGCGGCGTACAACCTCTCTGCCTACGCCCCGTGGGGCGATACCGTGCTGAGCGCCGAAGACTGGCGCCGCGAATCCTTCCTGCTGCTGGCTCCCGATACGGCGCAGCTCCTGTGGGTGCGCTTCCGCTTCGCCTCCAATCCCATCCGCGTCAATGACGGCTGGTACATCGACGATATCGCCCTCACGCCCACGACCGACATTGAGCGCTCCAGCCCACAGGTGCAGCTCTTCCCGAATCCAGCCCAGCACTACCTTGTCTACCGCGCTCCCGACGCCGCGATGCTGGAGTACCGCTGGCGCGACCTGCTTGGGCGCACACTTCCGGCACACCTCCTGCAGCGCTCCAGCCAGGAGGCAGTGCTGGACCTGCGCTCGATGGCGCCGGGCACCTACCTCCTGCTCCTGCGCGCTCCCGACGGCACCGTACGCATGTACTCCGTCACCCTGCTGCGCTGAGGATGCCCGGGCAGCTCTACCTGGTCTTCGACATCGAAACCGTCCCGCTCCCCTGGGAGAGCTTCTCGCCCAGCCAGCAGGAGTTTCTGCTGCGCGGCGCACGCGACGCAAGCGAACAGGAGCGCCGCAAAGCCGAGATGGCGCTCTCCCCCTTTACTGCTCAGGTCATCTGCCTGGGGCTGCAACTCATGGAATCCCCCAGCGAGGGCGAGTGGACGCTCCGCCGCCGCGGCGCCTACCTTGTTGACCCTGCCTGCGGTGAGGGCGAGCTCCTGCCCGATGAGCTCCCCACCGGCGATCCGTTGTTCCGCTGCACGGAACGCACCCTGTTGGAGCAGTTCTGGAAGCTGCTGGAGAAGTACCCAGGAGTGCACCTGGTCAGCTTCAACGGGCGCAACTTCGATGCCCCCTTCCTCATGCTGCGCTCGGCGCTCTACCGCATCCGCCCCTCACGGAACCTGATGGAGGGAACGCGCTACCGCTACGGTGGGCACACAGACCTGCTCGACGAGCTCTGCTTCTACAATCCGCAACCCGTGGGCGCCACCAAGCGGTACAACTTCGACTTCTACGCCCGCGCCTTCGGCATAGATTCCCCCAAAGCGCACGGCATTGACGGCACCCAGGTTGCCGAACTCTACCACAGCGGACGCTACCACGAGATCGCCGAGTACTGCCTGCGCGACGTTGCCGCCACGTGGGAGCTCTTCACGCTGTGGTACCGCTACCTGCGCTTCGAGTAGCGGCGCTGCCTCCTATACAAACGGCGGCTTGACGATCTCGGCAACGAAGCGGCGCCCTCCGTGCCCGAGAATCTCCACCTGCTGCCCCGGTTCGGCATACGGCGTGTGGACGTATCCCAGGGCAATACCCACCCGGAGTACCGGCGAGATATTCCCGCTGGTGACATGCCCGATGGCGAGCTCCCCGTTGGAGATTTGATAGTGCGGGCGTGGGATGTCGCGCTCGCTCCTGGTCCGCAATCCCACCAGCCGACGGCTCACCCCGCGCTGGCGCTGCTCCAGGAGCGCTTCGCGCCCGCAGAATTCGCCCTTGTCCAGCTTGGTAATCCAGCCCAATCCCGCCTCCAGCGGCGTGGTGCTCTCGTCGATGTCGTTGCCGTAGAGGCAGTAACCCTTCTCCAGGCGCAGCGTATCGCGCGCACCCAGCCCCGCCGGCTCGATCCCAAAAGGCTCTCCGCAGCGAAAGATCTCGCGCCAGACATGCTCCGCCGTCGCTTGGTCGCCTTCGAAGTAGAGCTCGTAGCCCAGCTCGCCGGTGTAGCCCGTCCGCGAGATGAGCATCGGCACCCCCGCCAGGTTCCCCCAGCGGAAGTGGTAGTACGGGATCTCCAGCAGCGGTACCTCGGTCAAGGGCTGTAGCGTCTCCGCCGACTTAGGACCCTGCACCGCCAGAAGATGCGTGCGCTCGCTGACATTCTCCAACTGCACGCGGTAGCGCGCGGCGTTCTCCTGCAACCAGGCAAAGTCCTTCTCGATGTTGGCGGCGTTGACCACCATCATGAAGTAGTCGCCACAGTGGTAGACCAGCAGGTCATCCACGATGCCGCCGTGGGGATAGCACATCGCCGAATACTGTGCCCTTCCCGGCACCAAGCGGGCAACATCGTTGACCGTCACCCACTGCAGGAACGGCAGCGCATCTTCGCCCCAGATGCGGAACTCGCCCATGTGCGAGACATCGAACACCCCCACGCGCTGGCGCACCGCCAGATGCTCCTGCACAATGCCCTTGGGGTAGTGGATGGGCATCTCAAAGCCGGCAAACGGCGCCAGCTTCGCCCCTAACTGCCGGTGGAGCTCGTAGAAGATCGTGCGCTTCATCGCCGCCCTCAGAGGACTTCGCGGATACCTACAATGCCGAAGCGTGCGCTCACGTACGCAAGGTCGGTAAAGCTTGCCGTCCCGGCGGGCGTCAACCCCGTGCCGTGGAAATCGCTGTAGGCAGCCGACTGGTTGATCCAGACCGGACCGGTGAAGTTGAGCGCAACGGGGACTCCGCTTTCGGCAAGCTCCTGCAGCGCCCGCTGCTGCAGCGCTTCCTCGCTACAGTAGAGCGAACAGACCAGCGCTCCCGCCGTGCGCACCAGTCGGGCAATCTCGGTGATGCCGGCTTCCACGTCCGGCACGCGCACCAGGAAGCTTATCGGACCGAACCATTCGCGTCCGTAGATCTGCGCATCGCGCGGAGCCTCTGCCCACAGCATCAAGGGCGTTGCCGTTCGGGCATTGGGGAAGCCTGGTTGTGCAATCGGTGCCGAATCCCGCACGATGGGCAGCCCCAACGCCCGAGCCTGCCGCACGCGCTCCAGCGTCCGCTCATTCTGGATTGCCCCCAACGTGGGCGGACCCAGCTTCTCATTGCTCACCAGCGCATCAATGGCGGCGCGGAGCCGCTCGGCGAACTCCTCCGCACTCCAACGCCCCTGCGGTGTTTCCACGCCCGTTGCCGGCACCAGGATGTTCTGCGGTGCCGTGCACATCTGCCCGGAGTAGAGGCACAGGCTAAAGGCGAGGTTCTCCAGCATGCTCTCAGGCTGGCTCAGCGAATGCACCAGCACGCAGTTGACACCGGCTTTTTCGGTGAACACCACCTTGCCGGCAAGCCGGCGCTCCAGCTCGAATCCGAACTCCGGGCTGCCCGTGTAGTCCACGATCCGCACCTCCGGGTGTTCGGCAAGCTCCAGCGTGAGCGGCTGCTCCGCCGTACAGGGCAGCAACGTGAGCAGATGCGGATTGAGCCCAAGGCGCTCGAACACCCGCTGCGCACGGGCAACAAAGAGCGCCAGCGGCAGAATCACCGCCGGATGCGGCTTGACAATGCACGCATTCCCCGTGATGAGATTGGCAAAGATGCCCGGCATGCTGTTCCACAGCGGGAAGGTCGAGCATCCAATCACCGCCCCAATCCCCTTGGGCACCGGCAGGAAGCGCTTGCGGAGGCGTACCTCCCCTTTGCCGATCGGCTTGACCCAGAGCGCCTCCGGGGCGAAGCTCTCCAGCGCCAATACCCCCGTTGCCACCGCCTCCACTGCTCGGTCGAAGGCGTGCGGTCCGGAAGCCTGGAATGCCATCACGAAGCCCTGTCCGGTCGTGTGCATCGTGGCGTAGGCGATGGAGAAGAACTCCTGGGCGGCGTCCTGGAGCACCTCCAGCAGGATAGCAGCACGCGCCCGCACAGGAATCCGCCGCCACTGCTGCTGCGCCGCCTGCGCCTGCGCAACCGCCTGGGCAACCTCCAGCCGGGGATAGCTGATGCCCAGCTTGAAGCCATACGGGGAGAACTCCTCCCCGACCCAGCCCTCGCTGCGCTGCTGGAGTAGCTCCTCAAAGGGGCGATTGCGCAGCGATTCAAATCGGGCTTGCCCTGCCTCGTGTGCCTGCTCGCCGTAGAACTTCCCACTGGGGACCTCAACCCAGTGAGCAAAGAAGCTGCGCTGACGGACCGCCTCGAGCGCCTGCGCGAGCGTACCCTCGTGGCGCTCCTGTAGCTCCTGCCAGCTCATAGAGGCTCTCCCCAGATGTGACACCGGACGGGGTTCAAACTTAGCGCTTTCCGCGCACTTCCCCTCCGGCGTTGTCCGTTGGCTTCAGTAGACCACCACCGGCACATGCGCTGTGTGCGCTCCCAAGCGGACCCGCACGCTGTACACCCCAGCGGGCAGGAGCCGGCGGGAGATTGGCAAGAGCGCCTCGATCACGCCCTCCCGGCACGGGACGGTCCAGCGCGCCCAGCAGCGCCCATCGCCGGAGAAGAGCTCCACCGCTGCGCTCATACCGGCAAGCTCGGGCACCCGCCAACGCAGCAGGACCGGACCCTCGGAGACCGGCATCGGGAACAGTTGCGGCTGCTGCAGTGCCATCGCGGGCTCCTCAACGGAGACGGGCAGCGGCAAGCGGTAGACGGTCACCGTGCTCTCCGGTGCGTACGCCGGTGTGAAGGGCTGCACAACCCAGAGCTCGAGCGTATCGCGCAGGCGGCGCAGCGCCATCCCCTCCGCCAGCCCTTGGGTGGGAAGGATCTGCAGCACTTCGCCGCTGGCAAGGTCAATCCAGCGTACATCGCGGCTGTAGGTGCTCACCAGCGCCGTTGCTTGCCCATTGGGCAGGTAGAGCAGCACCGCCTCGCGCGGTCCGCCAAAGCCGCTGGTACCGACCGAAATCGGCAGGCTCAGCCATTGCCCCGTGCCGGCATCGAGCAGGTAGAGCTCATGCGAGCCGTTGGCAACCACCAGCAGCGTATCGCCCGAAAGCAGCAGAAAGTTGCCCGTGCCTCCGACCGGAACTATCCTTGCTTCCCCTGGGCGCAGAAACTGCACGACGGAGTTGTTCTGCCCGAATGTCCCCTCGCACAGCACGATGTACTGCTGCCGCGCGGCGTCATAGAGTACCTGCTGGATATTCGGGCAGTCGAAGACCACAAGCGTATCGAGCGGCTCTCCACGGAGGCTCAGCAGCACCAGATGCCCGACCGATTCGCTGACTCGGCGCGAGAGCACAATCGTATCCCCATGCAGTGTAACTGCAGCCGCTCCGGCAGGGTAGATGAGCCGCTCGGGCTCCCCTGGTATCGGCAGCCGGAAGAGCGCCACGCGGTCAGGGCGTGGGAGGTACGCGTAGAAATCCACCCCTTGCCCCCGCACAATCCAGCCCACCACCGGGCGCAGTGGGAAGCTGAACGGACCCCAAGGGAGCGACACCCCCAACTGCTCGACTCCCATGCTATCAACGCGGATGAGGTCCAGCCCCGGAGGCACATCGGCGCTGTCCTGGACGCCATTGAAATTGGCGTCCACGCCGGCGCTGAGGATGTACGCGGTGCTCTGAGGGGAGGGATCGGACCCGCTCGGACCAAAGGCGATCCAGAGCGGCACTCGTCCGACAAGCGTGGAGTACGAGCCCGCCGGCTCCCAGCGAAGCTGCGCCACTGCGCTGCTGCACAGTAGGAGGAACACAAGCACCCAAGAGCGACGCATTGCAGGACCTACAGCACTGTGGAACATGCCCATCGAGCCTGCAGGGGGAAGTCCGATGCGGGAATGCAACGGCAGCACTGCGGGGTCCCGCCAGCGCTCGTCCTGCGCGAGGCTCCGCGGGCATGCCGTTGCAGGCAGGTCTTCCGACTTCGGGTTCATCCTCCCTCTCCCGCCTTCCCATCTGCACGGGGCAGACAGTGGCTGCCTTGCGGCATGGGAGAGGTCGTCCCCCGTCACGGCGGCGCGGACCGTGCAGGATTTGCACCTGCTTCCCTATTCTCCGGCTCTCCCCCAGAGGGCAGAGTGCCGGCACCTGCAAGGGCTCTGGGTGCAAAAATACGCCACCCGGACCCTCTCAGCTCCTCCACCGCTGCACCGCAGCCGCTCCCGCAGACCGTGTAATTTTGCAGCGCATCGGCGCAGACCCCATGGGAAGCCCCGCATACATCTGCAGTTGTGAGTGCCGGCAGTGGCGCACGGGATATGCCCTTGCGATGGCATGCCTGCTGCTGGGTCTGAGCGGCTGCGCCGAGCCGATCATCGGGGAGCGCGTGCCCAACCGTCCGCCAGAGACACTCCTGTGGGTGGACACCATCGCAACCCCCCAGCCCAGCCGAGCGCACCTCTTCTGGCGTGGGGATGACCCCGACGGCTTCGTCATCGGCTTCCTGCTGAGCACCGATGGTCGCCGCTGGTTCTATACCCGGCGGACCGATACCGTCGTGACGCTCTCGGTGGGTGCCCGCGATACGGCGTACGTCTTCGCCGTTGCAGCAGTGGATAACTCCGCTCCGCAGCCACCGACCCCGGGCAGCCCGGTGGAATTTCTCGACCTCAACGGCAACGGCGTCCACGACGACGGGGAACCCTTCCGCGGATTGGAGGGCGCACACGATCCAACCCCAGCACGGCTGGTCTATCCGGCGCGCAACTCCCCGCCCCGCCTCTTCTGGGGAAGCGACACCACAGAAGCCGCCGCCCGAGCCGTTTGGCTGCCGGAGACCACCTTCACGGTGGCGACCTTCCGTTTCACCGCCGACGATCCGGACGGAGCCGGCACGCTCGCCTACATCGAGTGGGCTCTCAACGACACGACCGAGTGGCGGCGCTTGCGCGCGGGCACGGAGTTCTTCACCGTCCGCGAATCCGATGGACTTCTGCCCAACGCGGAGAACCGGCTCTTCCTGCGTGCGGTGGATATCGGAGGGCTCACCAGCCCGGTGCTGCAGTACCCCCCGCCTGGGCGGCGCTGGTATGTGCGCAAGCCGCGTGGTCCTATCCTTGTGCTCCACGACTACGCCGTTGCCGATGGAGCCGATACCTTCTACACAGCGGTGCTGGCGCGCATCGCCGGCGGGCGCTTCCGCGACCGCTTCGATTGGCTGGATATCCGCACCGGGCGCACCGCGCAAACCCCGGCGCGCAACATCCCGCCATTCCTGAGCCCGATGTTTGTGGAGACGCTGCTGCTCTTCGATGCCGTCCTCTGGTACGCCGACCAGCAGTTCTCCTTCGACGTTGCCCAAGCCGTGCTCCCGGAGTACCTGCGCCGTGGCGGCAAGCTGCTCTTGGTGACTACGCTGCCGGCAATCGTTCCCACCCCATCGCTCTACGCCGACATTGCACCCGTTGACAGCCTCAGCCCGCAGGAGCTCTTCTCCTCGCCGGCGGCATTGCCGAACGGCAGCGCGCTACTGCCAGATAGCTCCCTGCCCGAAGGTCCCTACCCCGTGCTCCGCAAGGTACGGGGCGTTGCCGTGGGCATCCACGAGCTCTTCCCCAACGCCACGGCAGCAGTGCTGTATCGGCTGCCTCCGAGCCGCTTCTACAGCGGCACTCCAGCGGTCGCCGTCCGCAGTGGGGACCGGCGCACCATCTTCCTGCACTTCCCGCTCCACCTCTTCAGCGATGGTGCTGAGCAGTTGCTCGAACGGGTGCTCCTTGAGGAGTTCCGAGTGCAATGAAGCGTGCCCTTATCGCAGCCTCCGTTCTGCTGCACAGTGTTGCCTTGGTGTGGGCGCAACCCACGGGCGTTTTGCGCGGCACCGTCACGGATGCGGCAACTGGTGCGCCGCTGCGCTCGGTGACTCTCCGCCTTGTCGGCACTCCGTATGGCACATTCAGCGCCGCCGATGGGAGCTTCGTGCTCGCCAATCTCAAGCCCGGCACCTACGTGCTGGAAGCGACATTGCTGGGCTACGCCGCGGTCCAGCAGAGCGGCATCCGTATCCGCCCGGGGGATACCACCGTCGTGCACCTGCGGCTGCGCGAGAGCGCACTGGTGCTGGGGCAGGAGATCGTGGTCATCGGCGAACGCCCATTGCTCAACGTAGAAGAGACGCAATCGCTGCGCCTCATCCAACGGGAGCGCTTGCAGGAATCCGGCGCCACCACTCTGGGCGATGCCCTGGTACAGCAGGTTGGTGTGCTGCTGCAGGACAACACGCTCCACATCCGCGGTAGCCGAGGCTACGAGCTCGCCTACCGCATTGACGGCATCTCTGCCCAAGACCCGCTGGCAGGGACGGGGCTGGGGGCATCGCTCTCTACCGATGCTGTCGAGGAGATTGAGGTGCTGACCGGCGGCTTTTCGCCGGAGTTCGGGCAATCCACCGGTGGCGTGCTCAACGTGCGCACGGCTGAACCCACGCGCCAATGGCAGCTCCGGCTGAGCCTCCGCCCAGAGTGGCGGCTCCACCGCCGCAATCCATACGACCGCGACACCCACAGCACATACACCACCGAGCGCTACCGGCTCAGCCTCAGCGGGACCCAGCCGCTTGCCCGACTGCTTCCCACGCTGCCGGGGCAGCTCGGTCTGGTGCTGAGCCTGGAGGGCAGCTTCTCCGACGGACTGGTGCCGGAATTTGCCCGCGTGCGGCTGCGTTCGGGTATCGTCCCGGCATGGCTTGCCCGCCGCCAGGATAATTGGAGCTCGGCCTTCCTGAAGCTCACCTACCAGCCCACCGAGGCGATTCGGCTCGCGTACATGAGCCTGAACAGCTTTGCGCTGAACCAGAACACGCGCACACTGCAGACGACCCTGGAGTACCTCCCGCCCGACCCCGGCTACCAGTATGCCTTCCAAGGGCACTTCGATGGCGCGCTCACCTACGGCACCCGCAGCCACCTGCACCTGTTCACCTGGCAGCAGAGCTTTGGTCCGCGCTTCTTCGCTGAATTCCGGCTCGGCTACGCCACCTGGCATGCCCGAGCCGACGCCAACGGACGCCACTACACCGAATACTCCGAGCCACAGGACATCCCAACGCTGCCGCCGCAGTACTACGACACCGGCGACTCCCTCCGCAGCGGCATCATCCCGGGCGATGGCTTCTACGACGTTGGCACCGCCTGGAGCTGGCGCGAACACTTCGCCCGCGAAATCACGCTCCGGACAGACCTGACCGCCATCCTGGCGGAGAAGAATCAGCTCAAAAGCGGCATCGAGCTGCAGTTGCAAGAGCTGCAGTACGCCGAGATCTTCGCCCCGTGGATCCCGCCGTTAGGGCTCAACCACGACTTCTTCTCCGTTCGCCCGCGTCTGCTGACGCTCTACGCACAGCACCAGCGCACCAGCAAAGGGCTCGTCCTCAACTACGGGCTGCGGCTGGAGGCATGGGCACCTGGACGATTGGTGGATGACGCGCTCGAATCCGACCTCCCCACGATCACCGAGGCGCAGCGCAACTCCTACCGCAGCCGTACGCTTCCGCTGCTGGGATTGCGCTGGAAGCTGCGCTTGAGCCCCCGCTTGGGCATTGCGCACCCCATCACCCCGACGCAGATGCTCTACTTCAACTACGGGCACTTCTCCAAGCTGCCCCGTCCGCAGTACATCTACGCCAAGCTCTCTCCGCAGGGCGCCAGCTCCTCCTTCCAGCGCTTTGGCAACCCCGACCTGGACCCGGAGACGAGCATCTCCTACGAGCTGGGGCTGCGCAACCAGCTCAGCAGCGACGACGTGCTCAGCATCGCGCTCTACTACCGCGATATCTTCGGCTACGTCCAGACCCGCCCCATGCGTTCACCGAACCCGCGCCTGGCTGGGCAGCTCTTCTACACCTATGTCAACGCCGACTACGCCCGTGCCCGCGGCATCGAGCTGGAGTACCGCAAGCGCATCGGGCGCTGGTTCGATGGGCAGGTCAGCCTCTCCTATAGCGTCGTCACGGGCAAGAGCAGCTCCGCCGATGAGGGGCTCCTCATCGCACGGGGGCTTGTACCGGAGCGGCTCACCGAAGATCCGATGCCCTGGGACCGCCCATGGGATCTCCAGCTCTCCTGCGCTGCACGCCTGCCCCGGGAGCTTGCCCCAATAGGGCTCCTGGAGGACCTCCAGCTCTGGGTGCGCTTCGTCTGGCGCTCGGGGCGCCGCTACACGCCGGCAATCCCTGTCATTGACCCCAACACCGGCGAGCAGCGCCGTCTGCCCAATGGACGCCCGCTCTACGAGCTGGATGAATCCCGTCCCTACGGCGCCCTGGCACAGCCATACCGCTGGCTGGAGCTGAGCCTTTCGCGCGAGTTCCGCCTTCCTCCGGCAACGCTCCGCATCCGGCTGGAGCTGCTCAATGTGCTGGACTGGAAAAACGCCGCAATCGTCAATCCTGCTACCGGACGGGCATACGAGTTCGGAGACCCAACTCCGGTCGGCTGGAACGACCCGCTCTATCCGGACATCCAGCCGCCGCTCCAACCGTACCCGTTCAATCCGGCGCGCTACGAGCAGCGCCGGACACTGCGGATCGGCGCAGAACTGAGCTGGCAGTAACACAGCCCGACCTCGACGATGCCAAGCTACTTCCGGCGCTCAGCCCTGTGGAGCGCCATCCTTGCAAACCTCCTTAGCTCGATCGCCTTCGTCATCGCGTACGCCCTGTCGGCAAACCTCTGGCTGCTGCTGCCGGCGGGGATCTTTGCTGTAGCTGCCCTTGCGCTCTTCCTTCTGGAGCAGCAGTTTGCTCGACGAGCCGAGCGCGCGCCATGACCGGCTTTGCCCGACTCCGCCCAGACCTACAGTGGAACCTGCTCCAGGATGGGCAGGAGCAACTCCTGCTCGCAGAGGACCCGCTCGGCTACGCTCCTGCGCCCGTTGCGCTCAGTGCTGCAGCCGCTCCGCTCCTGGAAGCCTTGTGGACGAGCACCTCTTGGGAGGAGTTCCGCCGGCAGATTTCGCTCGCGCCCGAGGAGTTCGAGGAGTTGCGCCCGACCCTGGAGCAGTTCCTCCGGGAGCTCGACGAGCACTATCTGCTGCTGAGCCCGCGCTTTGAACAGCGTCGCCTCCAATGGGAGCAGGAATACCGGCTCCAGCCCGTGCGTCCGGCAGCGCTGGCGGGAATCTCCTATCCGGAATCGCCAGAGGCCCTGCGCGCCACCCTGACCGAAGCGCTCCTCCAAGCACCCCGAGCAGCACTCCCGGCACGCCCATACGCTGCCGTCATCCCGCACATTGACCTCCGCGTCGGTATCGCCTCGTACGCCGCTGCCTACCGCGTGCTCGAGGAGCTCCGCCCGGAGCTGGTCGTCATCCTGGGCACCTCGCACTACGGCTGGCATGCGCCGTACATCCTGACGGAGAAGGACTTCCAAACCCCGCTGGGCACGCTGCAGACCGCACGGGAGCTTGTCCAAGCGTTGCACGAGCGCTGCCCGCACGCCACAACGTTAACCGATGTAGCGCATCGTCCGGAGCACTCCATCGAGTTTCAACTGCTCTTCGTGCAGCACCTCTTTGGGGATGCGCCACCGCAGATTCTGCCCATCCTGGTCACCTCCTTTGCCGAGTACGTCGAATCCGGCACAGAGCCGGAGGGTGCCGCCGTTGGGGACTTCGCCGCAGCCCTCAGCGAGCTTGTCGCAGCCTCTGGCAAGCGCGCCCTTTGGATTGCCAGCGCCGACATGGCGCACATCGGTCCCAAATTCGGCGACAGCGACAGTGCCCATGCCCTTGCCCCCGATGCCCAAGCAGCCGATCGGGCGCTTCTGGAAGCCCTGCAGCACGGCGATTACCGCAGCTACTTCCGCCACATCGCCCACTTGGGCGACCGGTACCGCATCTGCGGGCTACCGCCGGTCTACACTCTGCTTGCGGCGCTGCGTCCACGCCAGGGGATCTTGCTGGACTACCGCATCTGGCACGAAGCCGAAACTCACTCGGCTGTGAGCTTTGCCAGCCTGGTCTACGTTGCATAACCGAAACGCGGCAGCAGCACCATGAAGAGCTACCGCAAGGAGCTGTGGTTCCACACCCCCACGCGGCGGGCTTTCATCAACATCACCCCGCTGGTCGAGCAATGCGTGCGTGAAAGCGGCATCCGCGAGGGCTTGCTGCTGTGCAACGCAATGCACATCACCGCAAGCGTCTTCATCAACGACGATGAGCCGGGGCTGCACCAGGATTTCGAACGCTGGCTGGAACAGCTTGCCCCGGAACACCCGCACCACCAGTACCGGCACAACGATACGGGCGAAGACAACGCCGATGCCCATCTCAAGCGCACCATCATGGGACGGGAGGTCGTCGTTGCCATCACCGATGGGAAGCTGGACCTGGGTCCGTGGGAGCAGATCTTCTATGGCGAATTCGACGGGCGGCGCCCCAAGCGGGTCCTGGTCAAAATCATCGGGGAATGAGCCTGCTCTGGGTTGCCTGGAGTGGCGGGAAGGATAGTGCGCTGGTTTTGGACCGGCTCCGGCGCCAAGGAATCCCTCCAGGCGGCTTGCTGAGCACCGTCGTTGGAACGCCACCACGCGTGCCCTTCCATGGGTTCTCTGTTCGGGTTCTCCAAGCCCAGGCGCGCGCACTTGGTCTTCCGCTCTCCCTTGTCCACTTCGCCCATCCACCCTCCGATGCCGAATATGCCGATACGCTCCGGCGCCATCTCCAGCGGCTGCGCCCATCAGCGCTTGCCTTTGGGGATATCTTCCTGGAGGATGTTCGCTGCTTCCGCCAGGAGCTCTTTGCTCCGCTGGGGCTGCGGCTGCTGTTCCCGCTCTGGCACGTCCCCAGCGAGCAGCTTGCTGCCGAAGTGCTTGCCCGAGGCATCCGGGCAATCATTACCGGTGTGGACACGCGCGTCCTGCCACTGGAGCGCCTGGGGCAGTGGTACGATGAGGAGTTCCTGCGGCATCTGCCCGACGAGGTTGACCCCTGTGGGGAACGCGGCGAATTCCATACGTGCGTCGTCGCAATGCCGGGATTCCAACTCCGGCTCTCCGCTGGTCGTCCCTTCCGCTGGTCTGGACCGTGGTACTGTTGTACGGTACGCTTCGGGCATGCCACTGCGCATCGCTATCTTCCGGAACGGCATCCGTGAGCGCCTGCCAGCAGCCCTGCTGCGCCGAGCCGCTGAAACCGTCCTGCGCGGCGAGGCTGTTGCCAAGGCAACCGTGCGCATCATCCTCTGCGCGGATGAGGAGATCCACGAGCTCAATCGGCGCTACCTACAACACGACTACCCTACGGACGTGCTGACGTTCGTCTTGGAGGACGCGCCGCTGGAGGTGGAGCTCTATATCGGCGTTCAGCAGGCGCACCGGCAAGCCCAAGAGTACGGGGTGCCGGTCGAGGAGGAACTCGTCCGTTTGACAGTTCACGGTCTACTCCATGCCCTCGGGTACGACGACCAGACGCCGGCGCAGCAGCGGGAGATGGTCGCCCGCCAAGAGAACTACGTCGCGCAGCTCTGCCCACGCCCGGCAGGTCCGCTCTCGTGAACGGCTCTGGGGCGCTATCGTTGCCTGGCTTGCAGAGGCGATGGATAATCCCGCGGCGTTCCGCAATCCGCGCCGTTTTACCGCTTCGGGCATCTCCCGACTTGCGCGCATGGGATTTGCCGAACGCGAAGCGGTGATTGCCCTGCTGTGGCTATCGCGACTGCACGGCTTCCCGCACATGCCCATCTTCAGCCTGCCTCCGTCGCGTTCGAGCTCCTTCCGCCCACTGGCGGAGGAGCTGGAATTGCTCTCCGCTCCGGCGGTTGCTCAGTTGTTCCGACTGCAGGAGCTGCAGCTGCTATCGGTCCACGATCTGGAGCAGCTCTTCCACCACATTCGGGAGTTTGAGCTTGCGCCGGTACAAGCCGAGGACCTGCCGTACCTCTTTGCCCGCTGCTGTCCGCTGTATACGCGCGAAGGGCTACCGCTCTACGTGGAGCGCCCCAACCCCGACTGCATCCAGTAGTGCCGCTTCCGCTGCCATGTGGAGGCAGCGCACCGCTTCGACAACTGCCTCAACCGGAATTGCCTCCAACTCCTGTGGTGCTGCCGTATCCGGTGGCACCAGCACAATCGCCCGCCGGGCGCATGGACCCCAGCGACGCGGGTGGTGCTCTGGGCTCCGGGCATAAAGTCCAACGACGGGTACCCCGAGCGCTGCAGCCAGATGCACCACTCCGGTGGAATTCGCAACGAGCCCGGCGGCGCACTCCAGCAGGGCGATCAGCTCCTCCAGTGTAGTTCTGCCGAAGAGGAGCCGTGCCTCTGGGAACACAGCCCGTATCGCTTCAGCGTACGCGCTCTCTGCTGCCGTTCCCGTAAACACGCACGGAATGCCCGCCGCATTCAAGCGCTTGCCCAACTCCCCGAACGCCTGCGGACTCCATCGCGGTGCTGAACCACCCCCGCCCGGATGCAGCACCCAAAACCTTGGCGGAGCGCCAATCTCCTCCAGCAGCTCCCGCACGCGCATCTGTGCTGCGGAGTCCAGACGCGGAGCCACAAGCTCCACTGGCAGCCCCTGCACCCCTGCGGCGAATTCTACCATCCGTACGTTGTACTGCGCCTCATGCCACTGCCCCAAGCGGCGGTGCTCGTAGATGCGATGCGTGAAGAGCCCGGAGTACCACCGGTAGCCACTCCCGATGCGGCAGGGAACACGCTGCCGATACGCCTCCCACGCTTCTTGAAGGACAGGGCGCGGGAAGAACAGCACCTCCGGACGGTAGCGCCGGAGGAGCTCCCGCAGAGGCTCCCGGTCAACAAATCCGTAAGCGGCTACTTCGGGTTGCCCTCGGAGCAGTGCTTCGGTGCGGGAGTGGGCAAAGATGAGCACTTCGGCTCTCGGGTTGACCCGATGGATTGCCCGCACCATCGGCAATGTGAGCACCATATCTCCCACCCGATCCGTGCGGACAATCCCAATGCGCCGCGCCTGACCGAACTCGTGCTGCAATCGGCAACCCATTGCTCAAAAACGACTGCCGCCGCCCGAAGAGGCGGCGGCAGTGGTGTCATCTCCGATTTGGCTTACCTCACCACACGCACCTGCTCCACCTGTACTTGCTCGCCCTGCCGCACCACCACCA